>Ga0308163_10001437_pt1 | contig 26218 bp, 19 predicted proteins | sample PhyTR1_FD_201037 | JGI IMG/M metagenome (GOLD analysis project Ga0308163, IMG submission 201037) | Phyllosphere microbial communities from UC Gill Tract Community Farm, Albany, California, United States - DLSLT.R1 | ecosystem: Host-associated > Plants > Phyllosphere > Unclassified | place: USA... | reverse complement strand
TGAGACCGGGCCTTCGTTCTGTTGCGGGGGCAGGATTTGAACCTACGACCTCTGGGTTATGAGCCCAGCGAGCTACCGAACTGCTCCACCCCGCGCTACGAGGAATACATTACCAGACGTCCGAGGGGCTCATGACCACTCGGCGCTCCGGCGGGAGCCGGATGGCGCTCCCGCACGAGGACGGCCCCGGCAGCACCCGCATCGCGGGGCCGTCGGGGCCGTCCTGGTGGAGCGTCCGGGCTACTGCTGGGCGGCACCCAGGTCGATCGCGCGCTGCAGCGCCTCGGTCAGACGCTGGTCGGCCTGCGCCGCCGCGACGAGGTCGTTGGCCTTGTAGGCCGCCTCCCTCTCCTGCAGCGCCTGGCCGGCCGCGGCCAGGGCCGCCTGCACGTCCTGCGCGGGCGCCGCGGGAGACGTGGTCGGCGTCGGCGTGGACCCCGAACTGCCTCCCCCGGTGGAGCCGTCGCCCGTGCCGGTGCCCGAGCCGTCGTCGACGGGCGTCGTGGGCACGACGGACCCGTCACCCGCCGTGGCTCCCGAGTCGCCCTCGAAGATGCTGTCGAGGGCCGCGTCCAGCGTGTCCTCGAACGCGATCTTGTCGCCGAACGCCACGAGCACCTTGCGCAGCAGCGGGTAGCTCGTGTCGCCCGTGGACCGCACGTAGACCGGCTGCACGTAGAGCAGACCGCCGCCGACCGGGAGGGTCAGCAGGTTGCCGCGCACGACCGAGGTGCGTCCGCCGCGCTCCAGCAGGTTGAGCTGGTTCGCGACGTTCGTGTCCGAGTTGAAGTTGTTCTGGATCTGCGTCGGCGCCGGGATGGTGTCGTCGTTCGGCAGCGTCAGCAGCCGCAGCTTCCCGTAGTCCGGGGCCTTCTCCCCCGCGGTGCTGCCCGCGTCGGAGTCCACCCCGAGGTAGCCGGTGAGCACGCTGCGCGCGGTGTCCTGCGTCGCCGGCGGGATGAACGTCGAGTACAGGGAGAACCGCGGCGAGTCCTGGCCGGGCATCTGCATGGTCAGGTAGTACGGCGGCTGGAGCTTCGCCGTCGTGCCCGGGTCCGTGGCGGCCGTGGGGTCGTTCGGCGTGGCCCACAGGTCCTGGTTCGAGTAGATCGAGCCCGGGTCGGTCACGTGGTACTTGCCGAGGACCGCGCGCTGCACCTTGAAGATGTCGGCCGGGACGCGCAGGTGGCTCATGAGCCCGCCGGAGATGTCCGCGATCGGCTTGAGGGTCGAGGGGAACACCTTCTGCCAGGTCTTGAGGATCGGGTCGTCGGTGTCCCACGCGTAGAGCGTGACCTTGCCGTCGTACGCGTCGACCGTCGCCTTCACCGAGTTGCGGATGTAGTTGATCTGGTCCGTCGGCACGAGCGGCTGCGGCTGCTGCGAGTCGGTGATGAGCCGGCTCATGTCCTGGCGCTGCGAGTAGGGGTACTGGTCGCTCGTCGTGTAGCCGTCGACGATCCACACGACGCGGCCGTCGACCACGCTGGGGTACGGGTCCTTGTCGATGGTGAGGTACGGCGCGACCTTGCCGACGCGCTGCGCCGGGTCGCGGTCGTAGAGGATCTGCGACTGGTCGTTGATCTGGTTGGCCAGGAAGATCTGCTCCGACTGGAACTTCAGCGCGTAGATGAGGCGCTTGAAGACGTTGTCGACCTTCGGCCCGCCGTTGCCCTGGAACGTCGTGTAGGTCTCGTCCGCGCCGTCGACGCCCGACGGGTAGTCGAGCTCGACGTTGTCGCCCGACTCGGGTCCGCCCACGATCGAGTAGTCGGGCGAGTTCTCGCCGAAGTAGACGCGCGGCTCGAAGTCGCCCAGGTCGCCCGAGGCGGGGATGCCCGACTCGAGGAACACGGGCTGGCCGTCGGAGGTGCGCTGCGTGCCGTAGGCCGCGACGAGCGAGTAGCCGTGCGTGTAGACGAGGTGCTGGTTGACCCACGAGGTGCCCGTGTTGTCCGGGCTGAGCTCGCGCACCGCGACCACCGTGTCCTGCACGCGGCCGTCGATCTGGTACCGGTCGACGTCGAGGTTGTTCCCGAACTGGTAGTACTGCCGGAACTGCTGCAGCTGGCTGAACGCGTCGCCCACGACCGCGGGGTCGAGGATGCGGATGTTCGCCGTGGTCGCGGCGTCCTCGCGGAGCGCGCCGGGCGTGGTGTCCGTGGTCGCGTCGTAGGGGATCTCCTCGATGTCCGCGAGGCCGTAGGCCGCGCGGGTCGCCTCGATGTTGCGCTCGTAGTACTGCGACTCGAGCGCGCGCTCGTTCGGCTGCACCTGGAAGCGCTGCATGACGGCCGGGTAGGCCGTGCCCACGAGGATGCTGGCGACGATGAGGCCGGCGGTGCCGATGATCGGCAGGCGCCAGCGGCCGATGACGGCCGTGACGATGAAGAACAGCGCCACGACGCCCGCGATGCCGGCGAGGATCGCGCGACCGGGGATGACCGCGTTGACGTCCGAGTACGCCGCACCGGTGAACAGACCGCCGTTCGCGGTGTTGACCACGGACGAGTACTGGTCGAGCCAGATGCTCACGCCCTGGAGCAGGAAGTAGACGGCGGCGGTGACCGCGATCTGGATGCGCGAGCTCTTCGAGATGCGCACCTCGCGACCCGTGAAGCGCACGGCGCCGTAGAGGTAGCTGGTGGCCAGCACGCCGAGCATGGCGATGATGACCACGGCGGAGGCGAAGCCGACGGCCGCCTGGTAGAAGGGCAGCTCGAACAGGTAGAAGGAGATGTCGAGCTTGAACTGCGGATCCGTCGTGCCGGAGGGCGTGCGGTTCAGCCACAGCAGCGTGCGCTGCCAGCCGCTCGAGGCGGAGACGCCGGCGAAGAGGCCGAAGACCGCGGGGATCGCGAACATGGCCAGGCGCCGCAGCGGCTCGATGACCTGCTGGTAGCGGTCGAGCTGCGAGTTGAGCTTCGCGTACACGGGCCGGGAGCGGTACGCGACCTGGATGCTGACGAACACCGGGATCGCCATGGCGAGGAACCCGACGAGGAACAGCGCGATGCCCGCGCCCCACTGCGTGAGCAGCACCCCGAGGTAGCCCAGCTGGTCGTACCAGAGGACGTCGGCGTAGAAGCCGGCGAAGATGAAGAACGCGATCACGAGGGCGGCGATGATGGCCGCGGTGATGGCGAGAGGGGCCCGGCTCCGTCGGGCGGGCCGGGCGGATGTGCTAGTCACAGATGTGCCTCAGAGTCGTAGGACAGCGGAGCCCTCATCCTAGGCGGGGCTCGTGTCAGCGACCTGCGAGCCGAGCAGCCGCCTCGTCTGGTGAGGGGCGCCTCGCGTCCGCCGCCCGACCGGTGGTCAGCAGGTCGGCAGAGCGTCCAGGTCGCCGCCGGACGAGATGGCGCCGAGGGCCGTCAGCGAGTCGTCGAGGGTGCCCACCGAGAACACCCGGAGGCCGTCCGGGACGTGGCCCCTCACGTCGTCGCAGTTGGAGGCCGGCGCCAGGAAGTACTCCGCGCCGGCGCGCTGGGCGCCGAAGAGCTTCTGCCGGATCCCGCCGATGGGGCCGACGGTGCCGGCCGCGTCGATCGTCCCGGTCCCCGCGATGGCCTTGCCGCCGGTGAGGGAGCCCTCCTCGAGCTTGTCCATGATCCCGAGCGCGAACATCATGCCGGCGCTGGGGCCGCCGACGTCGTCCAGCTGGATGTCGACCTCGAACGGGAACTCGTAGTCGGTCGAGGTGACCACGCCGATGACCGGACGGCCGTCGCGCGCGGCGGGCGTGACGTCGACCGTGCTCTCCACGCCGTCCCGCGTGATGGCGAAGGACAGCGGCGTGGAGGTGCCCGCCGCGGCGACGCGGGCCTGCAGGTCGGCGAGGTCGACGACGTCCGTGCCGTCCACCTGGCGGATCCGGTCGCCCGCGCGCAGCGCGCCCTCGGCCGGCGAGCCCGCGAGCACGCTCTGCACGTCGAGGGTCCGCGGCACCGGGACGTCGAGCTCGGTGAGGGCCGCGGCCACGGCGTCCTGCTGCGAGTCCGTCATCTCGACCTGGGTCTCGGCCTCGCGCTGCTCGGCCGTCTGGTCGGCCGGGAAGATCGCCTCCATCGGGACGACGCTGCGGCTCGGGTCGAGCCAGGCGGAGACGACGGAGAACCAGTCGGGGCGCTGCTCCGGGTTGCCGACGACGCTCACCGTGAGCATGTCGAGACGGCCGTCGGTGGGATACGTGGGGCGGTCCGGGATGGAGATGAGCGGGCGCTCGGCGCCCTCGTGGTCGCTCGTGCCGAGGGTGTCGAAGACCGGGCCGGGCTGCTCGATGACGTAGGGCGAGGGCATGAGGCCGAGGGCCAGCGCGAGCACGGCGCCGACGCCCGCGAGCACGCGGCCGACGCGGCGGCGCCGCGGGGGCCGGGGTGCGCGGGGGGCGTGCTGGGCGAACAGGCTCATCCGGGGATCCTCGCGGTCGGGTGCGCGGCGGGCCGAGACGGCCGCCGGGCGGGTGCGGTGGCGGCCCGATCGGCCGCTGTTCGCGGCGGGCGGAAGCCGCGGGGGCTCAGCCTAGGCGAATGCGGATGGGTTTCCCGTGGACGCCAGCTAGCGTGGATCCATCGGCCGCGACTCCGCGGATCGCTACCCAGACCCACCGGGAGGACCCCATGGCCGACGAGCCCACCCCCGATCCCGAGGACGAGTTCCGCCGCATGCTCGCGCGCTTCCTGGGCGGCGACGGGCAGATCGACCCGGACAAGCTGGCCGGCGCCGCGGGCCTCCCGCAGGACCCCGAGATGGTCCGCCAGCTCATCGCCCAGCTGCAGGGCGCCCTCAGCGCCAGCGGCGACGGGGTCGACTGGAAGGTGGCCCGCGAGGGCGCACGCCAGCTCGCCGCGGCCGAGCAGACGCAGGTCACCGCCGCCGCGTCCGCGCCCCTCGACCAGGCCTTCCAGGTCGCCGCGCTCTGGCTCGACGAGGTCACCCACGTCAGCCAGCTCACGGTCGCGCCCCGCCTCATCACCCGCGCCCAGTGGACCGAGCTCACGATGCCGGTCTGGACCCAGCTCGCCGAGCCCGTCGCGCTCAGCATCGCCGACTCCCTCACCGAGGTGCTCCAGCAGAACGCCCCCGAGGAGATGCGCGGCATGGTCGCGGGTGCCGGCCGCATGATGCGGAACCTCGGCGGCACGCTCTTCGCCATGCAGCTCGGCCAGGTCGTCGGTCAGCTGTCCACCGAGGTCGTCTCCGGCGGCGACGTGGGGATCCCGCTCCTCGACGACCAGCAGGCCGCGCTCCTCCCCCAGAACGTCGCCGCGTTCGGATCCGGCATCGACGTGCCCGACGACCAGGTCGAGATCTACCTCGCCGTCCGCGAGCTCGCGCACGCGCGCCTGTTCCGGCACGCGCGCTGGCTGCGGCTGCAGCTCATCACCTCCATCACGGAGTTCGCGAAGGGCGTGCACATCGACACCGAGCGGCTCGAGTCGCTCGCGGAGGGCTTCGACCCGTCGAACCCCGAGGAGCTCCGCCAGGCCATGGTCGACGGATCCCTCATCCCGCCGAAGAGCGAGGCGCAGCTCGCCGCGCTCGGCCGCCTCGAGACGATGCTCGCGCTCATCGAGGGGTGGGTGGACGTGGTCACGGCCGCGGCCACCGTGCGCCTCCCCCGCGCCGACGCGATCGCCGAGACCGTCCGCCGCCGGCGCGCCACGGGCGGGCCCGCCGAGTCGGCCTTCGCCACGCTCGTGGGCCTGGAGCTCCGGCCGCGCCGCCTCCGCGAGGCGGCCGCCATGTGGCAGGCCGTGACCGACGGTGTCGGCGCCGAGGAGCGCGACCGGCTCTGGTCGCACCCGGACGTCCTGCCGACCAGCGAGGACGTCGACGCTCCGCACGCGCTCGTCGCGCGCCTCACGCAGGGCGCGCCCGAGCCGGACGAGGTCGACCAGGCCCTGGAGGACCTGCTGAGCGGATCCGACGCCGGCCGTCCCGTCGAGGACGACCAGGGGCGCGCGACGGAGCCGGACGCGCCGACGGACGAGCGCCCGGACGACGACGACACGGATCCGCGCCCCGTCTGACCCGCACCATCACCGTCCACCGAGGCCGGCGTCGCACCCGCGGCGCCGGCCTCGGTCGTCGGCCGCGGGGTGAGCGGCCGGGTCCTGGCCGCGCCTGTGGACGCGTCCGGCGCGCGGCCGGCGCGTCGGGCACTCTCCGCGCCCATGGCCATCCGACTCGATCCCCGCCTCCCCCTCGTCTGGCGCACGCCGGACTCCCTCCAGCTCGGCGTCGACCGCCCGCCCGTGGTGCTCTCCGCCGTATCCCGACTCGACGAGCGCCTGCTCGCGGCCCTCGTGCAGGGCGTCAGCCGCGGCGGGCTCGACATGATCGCCGCCACCGAGGGCGCCGGTCCCGCGCAGGTCGCGCAGCTGCTCGACCTGGTGCGCCCCGCCCTCCTCCCGCCGGGCGACGACGGCCGCGGGAGCACGCCGTCGCGCCGCGTGGACGTGGTCGGCGGAGGCCCCACGGCCGACCGGATCGCGGACGCGCTCGCCCGTGCCGGCCACGGCGTGCGGACCGCGACGGGGACGGCGCCCGTCGACGACCGGCCCGACCTCGCGGTCATCGTCGCGCACTTCGCCATCGCCCCGGCGGTCTACGGCGCCTGGTCGCGCGCCGACGTGCCGCACCTGCCGGTCGTGATCGGCGACCGGCAGGTGGCGGTCGGGCCGCTGGTCGAGCCGGGCCGCACGGTCTGCTGCTACTGCCTCGACCTGCACCGGCGGGACGCGGATCCGGCCTGGCCCGCCCTCGCCACGCAGCTGCTCGGGCGGGACAGCGGATCCGACGAGGGGCTCGTCGCGGGCGAGGTCGCGGCGCTCGCCGCGCGGCCCGTCCACCGCCTGCTCACCACGGGCGAGAACCCGCTCGCCGCGCACCAGGCGGTGCTCGATGCGGCGACCGGCCGGGTCAGCCGCCGCGCTTCGCGCCCCCACCCGTTATGCGGGTGTCGAGCTCTGCCAGGAACCGCGACGGCTCCCGCTGCCCCGAGCGCTGCGGCCCGCTCCGGCTCCACGACAGCCGCAGGCCGGATCGCGCGCGCGTGATCCCCACGTAGAGGAGGCGCCGCTCCTCGTCCACCGCCTCGAGCGTCTGCGCGTAGCTGATGGGCACGAGCCCCTCGCTCAGCCCCATCAGGTAGACGTGCTCCCACTCGAGGCCCTTGGCGGAGTGCAGCGTCGCGAGCGTGACGGCGGAGACGGTCGGCTCGTGCTGGCCGGCCTGCCGCTCGAGCAGCTCGTCGGTGAAGGCGCGGAAGGTGCTGCCCGCGGGCATCCGCTCGGCGAGGCCCATGATCGCGTCGAGCGACTCCCAGCGGTCGCGCACGGCACCCTGCTGCTCGGGCGGCTGCTGGCTCCACCCGAGGCCGCGGAGCACGTCGCTCACCGACTTGAACAGCGGCTCGCCCGAGATGGAGACCGACGCGCCGCGCAGCGCGAGGAGCGCCTGCTTGATCTCCGGGCGGTCGAAGAAGCGCTGGGATCCGCGCACCTGGTAGCTCACCGCCGCGTCGCCGAGCGCCTGCTCGAGCACCGCCGACTGGCCGTTCATGCGGTAGAGCACGGCGATGTCCTCGGGCGCGATGCCCGACTGGATCTGCTGCGCGATGGCGCCCGCGATGGCGCGCGCCTCCGCGCCGTCGGACGGGAACGCGCTCACCTGCGGCGCGCGGAAGCCCTCGCCGCGGCCGGGGACGGCTGCGGTCCCGCGGCCCTTCCCCGGCGAGGAGGGGACCGCGCCCGAGCCGTCGCCGTCGGGATCCGCGTCGGCGGAGACGAGCGTGAGCGCGCCCGGCCGGCCGCGCATCAGCCGGTTCGCCGCCTCCGTGATGCCCGAGGTCGACCGGTAGTTCCGCTCCAGCCGCACGACGGTCGCTTCGGGGAAGCGCGACGCGAAGTCGAGGAGGTAGGCGCTCTTCGCGCCCGCGAACGAGTAGATGGTCTGGCTCGCGTCGCCGACCACGCAGAGGTCGCGGCGGTCGCCCATCCAGAGGTCGAGGATGCTCTGCTGCAGGGGCGAGACGTCCTGGTACTCGTCGACCACGAAGAAGCGGTACTGCTCGCGCACCTGCTGCGCGACCCACGGCTCCGCCTCGATCATCCCGGCGGTGGCGAGCAGCACGTCCTCGAAGTCGAGCTGGCGGCGCTGGTCCTTGATGTCCTCGTAGGCCTGGAGGAGCGCGACGGCCTGGTCGGCGTCGAGCTGCGGCGGCAGCGTGCGCGTGGTCCGCGCGGCGAGGCCGTACTGCTCGATGGAGATCATCGAGACCTTGCGCCACTCGACCTCGGCGGCCATGTCGCGGAGCGCGGCCGTGTCGAGGCGGAGGCGGAGGGACTCGGCGGCGTGGCCGAGCATCCGACCCTTGCTCTCGATGAGGCGCGGCATGGTGCCGCCCACGACCTGCGGCCAGAAGAAGTTGAGCTGCTTGAGGGCCGCGGCGTGGAAGGTGCGCGCGGCGACAGGGCCGGCGCCGAGCTCGCGCAGGCGTCCGCGCAGCTCGGCGGCGGCGCGCGACGTGAACGTGAGCGCCATCACCCGGTTGGGCGGGTAGACGCCGGCCTGGATCCCGTACGCGATGCGGTGCGTGATGGCGCGCGTCTTGCCGGTGCCGGCGCCCGCGAGCACGACGACCGGGCCGAGGAGCGCCTCGGCGGCGAGGCGCTGCTGCCGGTCGAGCGCCTCGAGGAGGGACTCCGCGGACGGCAGCTCCGCCTCGGGCTCGGCGGGCTCCGCGGCGGGGACGGGACCGAGGGCGACGGGCGCCGGGAGGGCGCCGGACGCGCCCGACCCGTAGGGGTCGCGCCCGGGCGTCCCGGGGACGAGCTGGTCGGTCACGATCGGCGGATCACCACTCCCGCTCGCCGTCGTCGAGGGGGCCGCCGTACCACTCCTCGATGATGGCGCGCGCGATGGACGACGGGCCGGGCAGCGCGATCTCGTCGAGCGCGCCCCGCAGCTCCTCGCGGCTGAACCAGCGCAGGTCGATGATCTCGGTGCCGTCCGGCGTCGCGGGCCCGCTCGTCGCGGCGACGCGCGCGAGGAACCCCACCATGACGGACGCGGGGAACGGCCACGGCTGGCTGCCGAGGTAGCGCGGATCCTCGACCGTGACGCCCGACTCCTCGAGCACCTCGCGCTTCACGGCCGCCTCGAATGACTCCCCCGGCTCGACGAACCCCGCGAGGAGGGAGTAGCGGTCGCCGCCCCACATGGCGTTGGCGCCGAGGAGCAGGCGGTCGTCGGCGTCGACGACCCCCATGATCACGGCGGCGTCCGTGCGCGGGAAGACCTGCGAGCCGTCGGAGGGCGCGCGGCGCACCCAGCCGCCCTGCTCGACGACGGTGGGCTCGCCCGTCTTCGGCGAGAAGGCGTGCGAGGCGTGCCAGTTCGCGGTGGCGAGGGCCTCCGTGAACAGCGCCGCGTCGCGGTCGTCGAGCTGGACGGCGGTGGCGCGCAGCTCGATCCAGCGGTCGTCGGCCGGCTGCAGCTCCGCGGCCGCCGCGTCGGTGAGCACGGCGGCGACGACCGGCGTTCCCGCGGGCTCGCCCTCGTGCGCGATGGTCGTGCGGCCGAGGTAGATGCGCACGGTCGCCGCCGTGACGCGGTTCACCGGCAGGAGCTCGAGGGCGGCGCGGTCGTCCACCACGGAGCCGAGCGCGCGGTGGCCGTGCATCGGGAGGACGCGCGTGGCCGGATCCGCCCACAGCTCGTCGAACAGGGCCGGCGAGTCGCGGTTCAGGCCGTCGCGGTCGACGCCCTCGCGGGACAGGGGCAGACGGGAGAGGAAGCTGTCGAGCACGGGGGACCAATCGACTTCGAGGGCGGACGGGCCGAGGGGCGGGACGTCATCCGTCGTGGTCCGCCCACGGTGCGCGTGTGGGGCCGGAAGCGCGTGGCGCGGTGAGACGGAGGGCTCCCAGCGACCTAACCTGTAAGGCATGGCCAGATCCCACCTCACTCTAGCCGCGTTGGCGACCTCGGCCGTCGCGGGGCTCGACGTGGTCCGCAGCACCCCCTTCACGGCCGGCGGCGCGGGCGACTTCGACTCCGCCCTCCTCACGACGGGGGACGGCCGCGAGCTCCTCGTGCGCGTGCCCACGACGCAGGCGTCCGAGTCCGAGCAGTCCGCGGACCTCGTGGCGCTCCGGGCGCTGAGCACCGGGATCCGGTCGCGGCTGCCGTTCCGGGTGCCCGAGTTCCTGGGGCAGGCTCCCATCAAGCCGACCCGCGGCTTCGTGTACGAGCACGTGCCCGGCCGGGTCATCTCGCTCGACGAGATCCCCGCCGGCGACGGCCTCGCGCGCTCCATCGGCGCCGCCGTCTCCGCCGTGCACAGCCTGCCGACCGGCTTCGTCGCGGACGCGGGGCTGCCCGTGCTCTCGGCCGCCGAGATCCACAGCCAGACCGCCGCGCTCATCGACCGGGCCGCGGCCACCGCGCTCGTGCCGAGCCTCCTGCTCTCGCGCTGGGAGGAGGCGCTCGACGACGCGTCGCTCTGGCAGTTCCAGCCCGCGGTCGTCAACGGCGCCGTGCAGGCGTCGTCCTTCCTCGTCGACGGCGACGACGTGACCGGGATGATCGGCTGGTCCGAGCTCCGCGTGGCCGATCCCGCCCACGACCTGCACTGGGTGCTCGGCGCCCGCGCCGAGCACGTCGCCGAGAGCGTCTTCCGCGCCTACAACCAGGCGCACCACGTGACGGTCGACCGCCAGCTCAAGCAGCGCGCGCTCCTCTACGCGGAGCTCGAGATCGCCCGCTGGCTGCTGCACGGCACGGACACGCGCAACCCGGGCATCGTCGACGACGCCGTCAACATGCTCAGCGCGCTCGTGGACACCGTGCGCGCCGACGAGGGGCAGCGCATCGCGCACGAGACGCTGCCCGTGATGGACGTCGACCAGGTCGAGGAGATGCTCGACTCGCGGCCTCAGCCCACCGTGTCGCCCGACGGCGGCCGCGACGCGTCCGGCGTGCGCGCGCCCGACCAGAGCGCCACGAGGTCCTCCTCGGAGTAGAGCCGCTCCGGCTTCAGCGAACGGTCGTCCGCGACGAAGTAGAACTCCGCGTCGATGAGGTCCGGGTCGATGCCCCGCCACTTCGCGAAGGCGAGGCGGTAGAGCGCGAGCTGGAGCTGCTTGAGCTCGAGGTCGGCCGCGTCCTTCGGGGTGCGGCCCGTCTTCCAGTCGACCACGCGGTAGCGGCCGTCGATGAGGAACACCGCGTCGATCTTGCAGATGACGACCTGGCCGGCGAGCTCCATGTGGATCTCGACCTCGACCTCCTCGGGCTTCCGTGATGCCCACTCGCTCGCCTCGAACGTGGCGCGCAGCCGGTCGAGGTCGTCCGTCTCCACGCGCGGCTCGGTCGGATCCCCGTCGAGCTCGACGCCGGACGCGTCGATGACGTCGGCCGTGCCCGCGGGCCCGTAGCGCGCCTCGACCCAGTCGTGGAAGAGCGTGCCGAGCCGGGTCTGCCGGTAGGGCCGCTCGGGCATGGGCCGGCGCAGGCGCGCGGCGACACCCGCGGGGTCGCTCACGAAGTCCTTGAACCGGGATGCCGGGATGCGCGTGGGCAGGTCGACGAGCTCGGCGTCGCGGGCGCGGGCGTCGCGCTCGGCGAGGAGCAGGTCGATGTCGCGGGTCCAGACGGTCTCGGCGCGCGGATCCGCCCCCGTCACGGCCTCCGCGGCGGCGCGCACGCGGGCCTCGCGGGGGCCGAGCGGCGGGAGCGGCCAGGCGACGCGGGCGGATCCGGGCTCGAGCGGGTTCTCCTCGAGCTCGGGCGCCTCGGGCAGCGCGTCGGGCGCGATGAGGCCGACCTCCTGGATCTCGCGGAGGAAGGCGCCCGGCCCGCGCGGCTTCTGCTGGGTCGACCAGAACGAGCCCGACAGCAGCAGGTCGGACCGGGTGCGCGTGACGGCGACGTAGGCGAGCCGCCGCTGCTCGGCGGCGTTGCGCTCCTCGAGCTCCTCGCCGAACGCCTCCATCGCCTCCGCGAACTCCTTCTGCGTCTCCACGCCGCGCCACGCGAGCGACGGCAGCTCGGCCGAGTCGCCGCGGAACTCGAACGGCAGGGCGCCGAACGCGACCCAGCCGCGCTTCTCGCGGAGCGTGCCGGGCAGCTCGCCGTCGACCATGCGCGGCACGGCCACCACGTCCCACTCGAGGCCCTTCGAGCCGTGGATGGTGAGGATCTGCACGGTGCCGGGCTCCGGCTCCTCCGTGCGCGGCGCGAGGTTGTCGCGTCGCTCCGCCTCCGCGAGCCAGGCGAGGAACGGCCCGAGCGTGCCGGCGGAGTCGCCCTGGAGGTACCCGGCCACCTGCTCGGTGAAGGCCTCGAGGCTCGCGCGGCCGAGCGGATCCGTCTCGTTGGCGGCGACCTCGATGTCGAGCAGCAGCTCCTGCTGCACGACCGTGACGAGGTCGACCAGGTCGAGTCCGACCCGCGACCGGAGCACCTGGAGCTGGCGCCCGACGGCGCGGAGCCGCGCGAGGCCCTCGGCGCTGAAGCCCTCGAGCGCACGGTGGCCCTCGGGCGCTCCGACGACGAAGTCGAGGGCGTCGACGACGGACCCGACCTCGTCCGGCACGACGGATGCACGGAGCCCCGCCCGCACCTCGGCCGCGAGCTCCTTCTGCGCGGGGTCGCGCGACATGAGCCACGACGCCACGCGGGACAGCGCGTGCACGTCCTTCGTGCCGACGCGCCAGCGCGCGCCCGTGAGGAGGCGCACGAGCTCGCTGCCGGCGGTGGGGTCGTGCAGCACGCGGAGGACGCACACGAGATCCACCACGGCCGGCTGGTCGAGGAGGCCGCCGAGTCCGAGCACGCGGAACGGCACGCCGCGGTCGGCGAGCGCCGTCGTGAACGGCTCGATGGTCTTGAGCGAGCGGCAGAGCAGGGCGGCCGAGCGGGGGCGGTCGCCCGATCCGGGCTGCCGCAGTCGGTCCGCGAACCACGCGGCGACGCTCGCGGCCTCGTCCGCGACGGTCTCCTCGTACGCCACGTCGAGGCGGCCGTCGCCCGCGTCCGGCCGCGGCTCGAGACGCGCGACCGGGATGCGCGACGCCGCGGTGAGCGGCTCGACGATGCGGTTCGCGGCGCCGAGAACCGACGCCGGGTTCCGCCAGCTGGTGGAGAGCGCGTAGACGGGCACGTCCGCGGCGGACGCCCCCTCGGGCGCGAAGTCGGCGCCGAACCGCGCCAGGTTGGCCGCGCTCGCGCCGCGCCACCCGTAGATGGACTGGTGCGGATCCCCCACGGCCATGACCGGCGTGCCGCCGAACAGGGTGGAGAGCAGCCGCGTCTGCACCACCGAGGTGTCCTGGTACTCGTCGAGCAGCACGACGCGGAACCGCTTCCGGTGCTCGGCGACGACCTGCGGCACGCGCTCGCAGATGGCGAGCGCGAACGCGACCTGGTCGCTGTACTCGACGAGCCCGCGGCGGGTCTTCTCCTCCTGGAAGCGCACGGCGAGGTCGACGAGCGGCGGCAGGGCGCCCACGGCGGCGACGGCCTCGGCGGCGGGCGCCTTGCGGATGCGCGCGGATCCGAACGGCAGCTCCTCGAGGCGCGTGAACGCCCCCGCGAGCCGCACGACCTCGGCCGGGTCGGCGACGTTCTCGCTCATCGCGCGGCTGAGGGAGATGACGGCCTGCGTGATGGGATCCACGCCGCGGCCGAGCTCGAGCAGGCGCGGGTCCGTGCTCTCCACGACGAGCCGGCGCGCGAGCTGCCACGCGGACGCCTCCGTGAGCACGACCGACTCCGCCTCGCGGCCGATGAGCGTCGCGCTGTCGCGGAAGATGCCGTTCGCGAACGCGTTGTAGGTCTGCACGGTGGGCGTCGCGAACGCATCCGCGGGGATGGCGGCGAGGCCGGCCTGCTGCAGCTGCTCGATGCGCGCGCGGATCCGCACCCCCAGCTCCCCCGCGGCCTTGCGCGTGAAGGTGAGGCCGAGGATCTCCTCCACCCCCACGTGCCCGTTGGCGAGCAGCCAGACGACGCGGCTCGCCATCGTCTCGGTCTTGCCGCTGCCCGCGCCCGCGACCACGAGCCCGGGCTCGAGCGGCGACTCGATGACGCGCCGCTGCTGCTCCGTGGGGTTCGGCAGGCCGAGCGTCTCCGCGATGCGGCGGGCGCTGACCATGCCGCCGTCGCCCGCCCCGGTGGTCCCGACGCCGGTCGCCTCCGCGCCGCTCATGCCGACACCGCCCGCACGAGGTGGATGCGGTAGCGCCTCGCCGACCCCGGATCCCGCTCCCCCAGGTCCGGCGTGCCCTCGAAGGTCGCGCCCGCCATGCCCGTAGCCGCGTCGGCGATGCGCGCGCGGAACCCGTCGAGCTCCTCGCGGGTCAGCGGCTCCTGCGGCAGCTCGCGGTAGGGCAGCCCGCGCGTGCCGCCCGCGACGTAGAGCAGCTTGGCGCCGCCGGACGACGCGTCGGCGGGCACCTGCTCGAGCGCGCCCTCGACGAACGCCAGCTGGTAGGAGCCGAGCTGCGCATGGGCGGGGATCTCCGCACGCGTCGGGAAGCGGCGCCCGGTCTTCAGGTCGACGATGACCACGCGGCCCTCCGGAGTCAGCTCGATGCGGTCGATCATGCCGCGCAGCCGCGCGACGCCCACCTCGAGCTCGAAGGAGCCCTCGGCCGCGAGCATGCGGCCGCCGGCGCCCGCGAAGTCGCGGAGGTAGCCGCTGACGCCCGCGATGAGCTCGCCGGCCTGGCGCCGCTCGCGTTCGCCCACCCAGGGCGACTCGAAGGGCAGCTCGCCCCAGCGCTCGTCGAGCCGCGCCTCGAGCGCGGGCGGCCGGAGGTCGGCCTCCGGATCGAGGCTGGCCTCCTCCATCACGGCGTGCACGATGGTCCCGATGCCCATGGCGGTGCTCGTGGATCCGCCGGACGCCTGGTCGATGAACCAGTTGAGCGGCGAGCGCTCGAACGCCTCCAGCCGCGAGGGCGACACGGGCACGCGCGCCTCGGGGTCGGTCAGGTCGACGACGGGCTCGGTGGTGGAGGGCTCGCGCAGGCCGTACCACTCGGCCGGATCCGCGCCCGTGACGCCCTCGGCGGCGAGGCGCGCGAGGGCCGATGCGGCGGCGCGCCCGCGTTCGCGCGTGGCGTCGGAAGGGCGGCGGGCGGTGCGGTCGCCGGAGACGACGCGGCCGTCCTCCAGCAGCACGGCGTCGCGGTGCACGACCGCGAGCTCGCGCCGGAGCGCGCCGACGAGCCCGCGGAGCGACAGCGGGTGGTCGGGCCGGATCCGCAGCGCCGCCGGCGCGTCCTTCGCCACCCGGCCCGCCTCGGCTCCGGCCTCCGCCTCGGCGAGGCCGGGCGCGGGCGGCACGAGGCGCAGGAACGGCGACGGCGCCTCCTCGTCGTTGGCCGTGGCGCTGAGCACCACGACGCGGGACGCGCGCGACACGGCGAGCGCGAGCATCCGCAGCTCGTCGGAGAGCACCTCGGCGCGCTCGTCGACGTCGACGCGGTCGAGCCCGCGCGCGACGGCCGACAGGCGCTGCGGGTGCAGCAGGGATCCGCGCAGCCGCAGGTTCGGCCAGACGCCCTCCTGCAGCGCGGCCACCGCGACGACCTCGTATCCGGCGCCCACGACCGCGGACGGCGTGGCGACGAGCACCGTGTCGGCGAGCGGCTGCGGCGAGAGCGTGTCCTCCGGCACCTCCGCGCCGAGGAGCTCCTCCACGAAGTCGGACGCGGGACGGCCGGGGTTCCGCTCAACGAACCGCCGGGCCGCCGTGAACAGCGCGACGACGCCGTCGAGGTCGCGGTTCGCCTGGTCGGCGACGATGCCCGTCTGCAGCGCCTGCTCGAACCACGGCCCGGCGAGGCGCGAGCCCTCCCAGAGGTGCCAGAGCAGCTCCTCGACCGTGGCGTCCGCGTCGGCGAGCCCGCGCGCGCCCTGCAGGGTGCGCGCGAGCCGGGCGAGGCGGCGCGCGGGCGCGAGGTCGAGCGTCTCGAGGCGGCCGGGCGCGGCCAGCGCCTCCACCAGCAGCTCGTCGCTCGACCGGTGCCCGTCGCCCGCGAGCTCCTCCTGGCGCATCGCCAGCCGGAGGCGCCGGAGCGCGATCCCGTCGAGGCCGCCGAGCGGCCCAGTCGCGAGCTCGGCTGCGATGTCGGGCGTGAGCGGCACGCGGCCCAGCACCACGTCCACCGCGCGGATGAGCGCGAGCGCGGCCAGGTCGTCGCGGAGCGCGCGCCCGGCGACGGCCGTGCGCGTGGGCACCTCCGCGGTGGCGAGGCTGCGGGCCACCTGGGGCACGAGGGATCCGGAGCGCACCAGCACGACCATGCGCGCCCATGGCACGCCGCCCAGCAGGTGCTCCTCGCGGAGGCGCCGGGCGAGCCGGGCCAGCTCGATGGCGCGCGTGGGCGCCTCGATGACCTGGACGGGGTCGGCGTCGTCGACGAGGCCCGGCGCGGATCCCGCCTGCCGCTGCCGCCCGGCCCCCGCCGCGCCGATGCGGGCCGTGACGGCCGAGGTGAGCGCCCGGAGCGCGGGCGGCTGCCGGTGCACGCGGTCGAGCACGAGGGTGACGAGCTCCGGGAGCCCGAGGACGGTGGACAGCCGGCCGAGCGCCGCGGCCTCGGCGCCGCGGAACGTCGCGGCCGCGACGTCGGGGTCGCCGAACGCGACCACGTCGACGCCGCGCGCCGCGAGCGCCTGGAGCAGGGAGAGCGTGGCGGCGGTCGCCTCGTGCAGGTCGTCGGCGACGACGAGCCGGATGCCCGTGAGCGCCTCGCCGCGCGACACCAGGAGCACGGCCTCGGCGAGCAGCTCCGCGCTGTCGAGGTGGTCGCCGCGGAAGGCGTCGACCACGTCCTCGTACTCGCGGGCGAACTCCGCCGCGGCGATCCACTCGGGCACGCCGTGCGCGCGGCCGAGGTCCGCGAGCGCGTCCGGGCGCACGCGCTCCTCCGTGGCGCGCATGAGCAGCTCGCGGAGCTCCGTGCGGAAGGCGCGGAGCCGCCGCACCTCGACGCCGAGCGGATCCGGCCACGCGAGGCCGGTGCCGAGCTCCTCGTGGCCCGCGAGGAGGTCGGCGATGATCTGGTCCTGCTCGGCTCCCGTGAGCAGCCGCGGCGGCTCGACGCCCGTCTCGGCGGCGCGCCGGGCGAGCACCTCGAAGGCGACCGACGTGGCCGTGCGCGCGAGCGGCCCGAGGGTGGGCACGCCGACCCGCAGCGCGAGCTCGTCGCGGAGGCGCGTGGCGGCGGCCCGCGACGGCGCGAGGACGAGGACCTCCGACGGGTCGAGCCCGTGCACGAGGATGCGCTCGGCGACCAGCTCCCGCAGCGTGGTGGTGCGACCGGATCCCGGCGCGCCGAGCACCGCGGCGCTCACGCCGACCGGCAGCTCCACGACGCGACGCTGCGACGGGTCGAGCCCGATCGCGGGGACCGCTCCGCCCGGGGCGCTCGCGGCGGGCGGCTGGCGGAATCCCCGGATGGTCACGCGCCCACGCTACCGGCGGCCTCCGACGTCGGCGGATCCGCCGGGCGGCGGCCCCGGGACGGGCCGCCTGCCGCACCCCGTCCGCCCTCAGTGAACGCCGCGGGGCCGCTCGGCCGGTTGCCCTAACCTGAGGGAGCACCGTCGCATCCGACGCATCGAAAGGCACCTCCCGTGGAAATCCGTATCGGCCTCGTCAACACCGCCCGCGAGCTCTCCTTCACCACCAAGCAGACGCCCGAGGAGGTCCAGCGGACCGTCACGGACGCCGTCCGCGACTCCTCCCCCTTCATCTCCTTCACCGACGACAAGGGCGCGACGCACCTCGCCGTCACCGCGCACCTCGCCTACGTTGAGCTCGGCAGCGCGGACGCCCCGCGCATCGGCTTCGTCCGCTAGCCCGCCGCCGACCGTGGAGCTCCTCTTCGTCGCGCTGTTCGGCGCGGGCATCGGCCTCGTGGCGCGCTACGCGCTGCCCCACCGCGTCACGCACGGCGTGCTGCTGGTGCCCGCGGTCGGCACGGTGGCCGCCATGGTGTCCTGGGTCGCGCTCACCTGGGCGGGTCTCCGCTGGGACCAGGGCGTCATCTGGATCGCGACGCTCGCGGTCTCGGCCCTGGCCGCCGCGGCGGTCGACCTCGTCGTCGGCCGACGCCGCTCCGCCGCCGACGCGCGCGCCCTCGCCGCCATCGGCGGCTGATCCGCTCCACCTCCCCGCACGTCACGACGCCCGGTCCCGCGAGGGGCCGGGCGTCGTCGCGTGCGGGCCGACGGATCGCGTCAGGCGGTGAGCCCCAGCGCGTCCATGCGCCGCGTGTGCGCGGTGATGATCCCCGCGAACACGGGCTCCAGGTGCACGCGCGCGTCGGCCGGATCCGCGAGGGACGCCCGCATGGACGTGCCCGCCACCAGCAGCGTGTCGCCCACGAGCCGGCGCCCCCACATCGCGAGGCGCGACGCGAGGCGCGGGTCGCGGCGGATCCCCGCGCGCACGGCGTCGACGATGCCCTGCTGCCCGATGCCCGAGGACAGCAGCACCACGACGCGCTGGCGCTGGTCGGACGGGAGCGCGGAGGCCAGGCGCACGAAGAAGTCGTCGAGGAGCCCGGTGGTGATGTACGAGGAGAGGAGGCTCTCGTACCAGTCGCCGCCCGTGACGACGGCGGTGAAGCGGTCGAAGGCCGCGCGGTGCGGCTCCATCACGACGCTCGGCTCGCCGCCCAGGCGCTTGATCTCCGCGGCGAGCGCCTGGTGCTTCCCGAGCGCGATGCCGGCGGCCGTGGAGACGGCCTCCTTGCCCGCGAGGTCGGGCGCCTCGGTCACGGCTCGCGACAGCGTCTCGAACACGGTGAGCTGCAGGTACGCGGCGGCGCCGAGGAAGCGGAGGGTGTCGGGCGAGAAGTCGTCCACGCTCACGGTCGCCGCCGCGGCGCGGCGCTTCGCGTCACCGCGGGACCTGACCCGGGGCGCCTCGATCGTCGTCGACCGGCGTCCGAACATCTTGAGCACGTGGCCAGTGTAAAGGGACGGGGAGGCGGCGTCCGGGCCCCTGCCCGCTAAACTCGCCCGTGGTCCCTCAACGGAAGGGCCCCATCGCGCCCGCAGAGCAGCAGTCCGGGCGTGGACCGCACCGCTAGACAGGGCACAACGTGACTTTCACCGAATTGAACATCGACGGGGACATGGTCCAGGCGCTCGCCGACCACGGGATCCTCGAACCCTTCCCCATCCAGGAGCAGACCATCCCCCTGGCGCTCTCGGGCCAGGACATCATCGGCCAGGCCAAGACGGGCACCGGCAAGACCTTCGGCTTCGGCCTCCCGCTCATCCAGCGGCTCGGCCTCACCCCCGAGCCCGGCGTGCAGGCCCTCGTGGTCGTGCCGACGCGCGAGCTCGCCGTGCAGGTCACCGAGGACCTCCAGCTCGCCACCGCCAACCGCGCCACCACCGTCGTCTCCATCTACGGCGGTAAGGCGTACGAGGGGCAGATCGAGCAGCTCAAGGCCGGCGCGCAGATCGTCGTCGGCACCCCGGGCCGCCTCCTCGACCTCGTGGGCCAGCGCCTGCTCTCGCTCCAGGGCGTGCGCGAGATGGTGCTCGACGAGGCCGACAAGATGCTCGACCTCGGCTTCCTCTCCGACATCGAGAAGCTCTTCGCGCAGACGCCGGCCGTGCGCCACACGATGCTGTTCTCGGCCACCATGCCGGGCCCGATCGTCGCGCTCGCCCGCCGCTTCATGACGAAGCCGATCCACATCCGCGCCACCGACCCGGACGAGGGCCTCACGCAGGCGAACATCCGCCACCTCGTCTACCGCGCGCACAACATGGACAAGGACGAGGTCATCGGCCGCATCCTGCAGGCCGAGGGCCGCGGCAAGACCGTGATCTTCACGCGCACCAAGCGCGCCGCCGCCCGCCTCGTGGAGGAGCTCAACGACCGCGGCTTCAACGCCGCCGCCGTGCACGGCGACCTCAACCAGGAGCAGCGCGAGCGCGCCATGGCCGCGTTCAAGGCGGGCAAGAAGGACATCCTCATCGCGACCGACGTCGCGGCGCGCGGCATCGACGTGCTCGACGTCACCCACGTGATCAACCACACCATCCCCGAGGACGACAAGGCGTACCTGCACCGCGTGGGCCGCACGGGCCGCGCGGGCAAGACCGGCATCGCGGTCACGTTCGTCGACTGGGACGACCTGCACAAGTGGGCGCTCATCAACCGGGCCCTCGAGTTCGGCCAGCCGGAGCCCACCGAGACGTACTCGTCCTCGCCGCACCTGTTCACCGACCTCGACATCCCGGCCGGATCCAAGGGCCGCCTCCGCGCGACCCCCACGGTGAACCCGGACGGCACGCCGCGCGAGCGTCCCGGCAGCCGCGGCTCCGACGGCGGCCGCTCCGGCGGACGCGACGGAGGCCGGGACGGCGGACGCGGCGGCGACCGCTCCGGCGGACGCGACGGATCCCGCGAGGGCGGGCGCTCGCGCTCGCGCAGCGGCTCCTCCTCGGGGTCCACCCCCGCCGAGACCACCGCGGTCATCGGCAGCGAGCAGCCCGACACGGCCGGCGGCCACGACGCGCCCCGCCCGGACGGCGAGACCCGTCCACGCTCGCGCAACCGCCGCCGTCGCAGCGGCGGCGACCGTCCGACCGCCACGGCCTAGCCGCGCGCCGTCCGACACGACGAGAGGGGTCTGCGGCCCCTCTTCTCTCTGTCGGCGTCGCTGCTACTTCGGCAGACGCAGCCTCACCCGGAACTGGCCGTCCAGCGCCTCCTGCAGGTCGTACATGAGCTGGAGGCCTTCCACGTCGTACCACCGGCGCCGCTCCTCGGAACCGAAGAGCCCGGTCTCCCAATCGATGTGCTCATTGAAGAACGCGGCCCATGCGACCAACCGGTCACGCAGCTCCGGTGAGATCAAGGCGTCCCAGTCCAGCGGAGGGCCGGGCCACATGATGTCGCTGAGCGGCCAGTCCTGCATGTAGTCGACCGAAAGGACGATGTCCCGAATCGTCTGAGGATCAGCCACAGCGGTCGACTCGAGTCGGGTAGGACGTGATGATCTTCTTGTTGTTCTGCGATACGAGGACCGTCGGGTTGTACGTATCCACGACGTTCCCATCTGCGTCCTTGATGAAGATGGGCGCTGAGTAGCACAGCTTGCCATCACCGACGTCCTTCGGGAATCCGGGAGCGGGCGAAGTGACTATGGATCCGGTGGCGAAGACCATGAAGTCATCCCAGTTGGCGCCCCCTCCAGCCCCGTCCACCACGTTTTGCCAGTCGGCCTGATGGTCCGTCCGGATGTGGACGTAGCCGGATCTGTCGTCCCCGCAGAACAGGTCGACGTGGCCGATGCCGGTCTCCCAGGACGCGACACTCACATCGCCGAAGCCCACGTTGCACAGGCCGATGGTGGCGGGGTCTAGCAGCGACGCGGCGACTCCGCTGTTCGAAGCCTGCTGGTGCGGGGTGTAGGTGATGGTCTCCGCTTCGGCGGGGCCGGCGGACAGTGACGCCACGAGTGCGAGGCAGGACACGGATGCACACGCTGCCAGGATGCGAGCGGCGCGGGATCGAACACGGGTCATGATCTTTTCTCCTCATCGAGATGGTGATCGGTCGCGGAACGCGACGTTGAGCTCAGGCGAGCTGACGCAGACGCTATGCCCGCGGCGAGAGAGCCGAGCGCAGCATGCACGGGAGGGAGCGATGCGGGTCTTGCCCCGGGCTGGCGCCGACCGAGGACATCCGCGGCCACGTTCGGCAAAGCTCATCGCCGGAACGTGCGTCCTCCGGCCGGTGCGAGATCAGACGGGCCTCGTGCTCGCGGATCAGGCCGCGGGCACCGGCACGACGGGCGCCCAGCCCGTCGCGCGCTCCACGATGCGGGCGAGCACGGCCGGCTCCGTGGAGTTCTCGGCGAGCCGGTTGGGCTTGCCGGCGCCGTGGTAGTCGCTGGATCCGGTGATCTCCAGCCCGAAGCGCTCCGCGAGCTCGGTGAGCCGCACGCGCGATGCGGGCGGGTTGTCGCGGTGCCGCACCTCCACGCCGAAGAGCCCGGCCGCCACGAGCGCGGTCATCCGCGCGTCCGACAGCACGCGCTCGGGGCCGCGTGCCCCGGGATGGGCGAGGACGGCGAGGCCGCCGGCCGCCGTGATGAGCTCGACGCCGAGGATCGGGTCGGGCGCGTAGTGCGGCCGGTAGTAGCCGCCCTGCCAGTGCAGGATGCTCTCGAACGCGGCCGTGCGCGTGGCCACGTGCCCGCGCGCGACGAGCGCGTCGGCGATGTGCGGCCGGCCGATGGTGCTGCCCGGCGTGGTCTGCGCGAGCACGTCGTCCCAGGTGAGCGCGTAGTCCTTCGCGATGCGGCCGACCATCGCCTCGGCCCGCGTCATGCGCTCCCCGCGGACGCGCGCGGTCATGGCGGCCAGGTCGGCGTCGTCCGGGTCGAAGAGGTAGGCGAGGACGTGCACGCTCGCGTACTCGAGCTGCGTGCTCATCTCCATGCCGGGCACGAGCGTGATGCCGTGCGCGACCGCCGCCGTGGACGCCGCGGCCCAGCCCGCGGTCGAGTCGTGGTCGGTGAGCGCCACCGCCGACAGGCCCTGCCGCGCGGCCTCCGCGACGAGCTCGGCGGGCGTCTCGGTGCCGTCCGACACGGTGCTGTGCGTGTGCAGGTCGATGGGCCCCCGCTGCTCGTCCGGCATCCTGCGATCCTATCCGCCGCGCCGCGGGCACCCGGCCGCGCGGGGTCCGCGGCGGCGCTCTCCCAGAGAGCCGCCATAGTGTGATGGGCGTCATGGGTCGGGTCGTCGGAGCAGCAGTCATCCTCGTCACCGCCGCGGGTCTCCTCGTCGTCACCTGGCCCCAGCTGCTCGGCCTCGAGCAGACCTACCTCGTCGCCCACGCCGTCGCCATCCGCGGCGCGCTCGTCGTCGCGGCCGCCGCGGCGCTGGCCCTGTCCCTCCTCCTCTGCGTCGTGATCCGGCCGGGCCGACGCCTCCTCGGCAGCCTCGCGCTGCTGCTCGCGCTGTTCATCGGCGCCAACAGCGCCGTGCTCGCCACCCGCGGAGCCGGGGACACGGCGTTCGCCGCGCCGCAGGACGCCGACGTGACGGTCCTCTCCTGGAACACGCTCGGCGGCGCGACGGGTCCCCGCGCGGTCGCCGACCTCGCCATCGAGTCCGGGGCCGACGTGATCACGCTGCCCGAGACGCGCGAGGAGACCGGCGCGGAGATCGCGGTCATGATGCGGAACGCGGGACGCCCCATGTGGGTCCGCACCGTCGCCTTCGACGACGTGGCCGCGGCGCGCTCGACCACCATCCTCATCAGCGCGGACTACGGCGAGTACCGGCTCGACGAGTCGCGCGGCACCACCGCCGTGCTGCCCACCGTCATCATGGAGCCGGTCGACGGGAAGGGGCCCGTCATCATGGCCGTGCACCCCGTCTCCCCCATCCCCGAGCAGATGGACAACTGGCGCGCCGACCTCGCCTGGCTCGGGCAGCGCTGCGACGAGGGCAACGTGATCATCGCGGGCGACTTCAACGCGACGCTCGACCACATGAGCCGCTACGGCGGCACGCCCACGGAGCGCGACCAGGTCACCGACCTCGGGCAGTGCGTCGACGCCGCGCGCGCGTCGGGCAACGGCGCCGTCGGGACCTGGCCGACCGGGATCCCCGCCCTCCTGGGCACGCCCATCGACCACATCATGGCCACGCCCGGGTGGGAGGTCACGGGCTTCCGCGTCGTCGAGGACCGCGACGGCGCGGGGAGCGACCACCGCCCGATCATCGCGCAGCTGACGCCGCTCCGCTGAGGCGGACGGGACCACGGGCATCGCGCAGCTGACCCCGCTCCGCTGACCACGGGCATCGCGCGGCTCACGCCGCTGCGCCGAGGCGGCGGCCGCTCCCCCGCCGCGGACGCCGCGCGGAGCAGGTGGGATGATCGACGGATGGCCGAGAACACCGACACCGCGTCCGAGACCGTCCCCGCCGATCCGGCCGCGCCGCTCGCGACGACCGAGACGCCGGCCCCCGCCGTCGTCGCCCCCGCGGGCGCGCCGACCCCCGGATCCGGCGCCGCCCCCGTCCCGCGCGCGACCTCGAACCGCAGCACCACGCCCGCCAGCACCGCGTTCAGCGACTTCGTGTCGACGAACTGGGCCGACCGCGAGGAGGTGGACCCGCCCGCCCGCGAGCAGGCGCCGTTCGCCGCCGACCGCCGCCGCCGGCTCTCCGCGCTGCACGTCGGCACGCGCCTCGTGATCCCCGCCGGCCGTCTGAAGCAGCGCAGCAACGACACCGACTACCCGTTCCGCCCGCACTCCGCCTTCGCGCACCTCACCGGCTGGGGCGCCGACAGCGAGCCCGGCGCCGTGCTGGTGCTGGAGCCCGTCGCCGACGGATCCTCGGCCGACGGCTCCGCGCACGAGGCCACCCTGTACTTCCGCGAGCGCGCCGGACGCGACAGCGACGAGTTCTACGCCAACGCCGAGATCGGGGAGTTCTGGATCGGCCCGCGCCCGTCGCTCCGCCAGGTCGCGGCCGACCTCGGCGTCGCCACCGCGCCCCTCGCCGGCGTCGACGATGCCATCGCGGCGGGAGGCTCCGTCCGCGTGATCCGCGAGGCGGACGCCGTGATCGCCGCCCGCGTCGACGCCGCCCGCGCCGACGCCGCCCGCGCCGACGCCGCCGCGTCAGGCGCCGGCACCGAGGCCGAGGACGACGACGCCGACGGCGACGCGCTCCTCGCCCGCGACGCCTCGGAGCTGCGCCTCGTCAAGGACGCCTACGAGATCCGCCAGATGCGCGAAGCCGTCGACACCACGGGCCGCGGCTTCTCCGACGTCATCGCCGACATGCCCGCCGTCCTCGCCCACGCCCGCGGCGAGCGCGTGGTGGAGGGCGTCTTCAACGCGCGCGCCCGGGCCGACGGCAACGCGGTCGGCTACGACACCATCGCCGCGTCCGGGCCGCACGCGTGCATCCTGCACTGGACCCGCAACGACGGCCGCGTGACGCCGGGCGACCTGATCCTCATCGACGCCGGCGTGGAGCTCGACAGCCTGTACACGGCCGACATCACCCGCACGCTGCCCGTCTCCGGCACCTTCACCGACGTGCAGCGCGAGGTCTACGAGGCCGTGCGCGAGGCGGCCGACGCAGCCCTCGCGATCGTCCGTCCCGGCATCCGCTTCCGCGAGGTGCACGCCGCCGCCATGCAGGTCATCGCGCGGAAGGCCGCCGACTGGGGCATGCTCCCCGTCACCGCGGAGGAGGCGCTCGAGGCCGACAACCAGCATCACCGCCGCTACATGGTGCACGGCACGAGCCACCACCTCGGCCTCGACGTGCACGACTGCGCGCAGGCCCGCCGCGACATGTACATCGACGGGATCGTCGAGGCCGGCATGGTCTTCACCATCGAGCCGGGCCTCTACTTCCAGCCCGACGACCTCACGGTCCCGGAGCGCTTCCGCGGCATCGGCGTGCGCATCGAGGACGACATCCTCGTCACGCGCGACGGCGCCGAGAACCTGTCGGCGGGCATCCCGCGCACGGCCGACGAGGTCGAGGCGTGGATGGCGGGCCGGGCCTAGCCGGTCGGTCTCCCCGCGCGCGGGTCAGGCGCCCTGCGCGCCCTGCTCCCCCACGGGCCGGTCCGTGGAGGTCGGCGGCGCGGTCGGCTCCGGGGCGTCGGATCCGCCCGGCTCCGGCACGCGCTCCCCGTACGGACCGGCGGCGGGACGCGACGCGGGCGGGGCGGTCGGCGGCGTCGTGACGACCGGCTCGCCGTAGACCGAGGTGGCGGGGGCGCCGAGGCCGAGGACGTTCCGCGCCCGGTGCAGCGAGTCGGGCTCGACCACCACGGAGTAGCTCGTCGCGATGACCTGCATCACGGAGGTGAAGTCCCGACGCCGCCGCGTGATGCTGTAGCTGACGATCCCGTAGATCGCCCCGAAGCCGAGGCCGATGATGATCGCGCCGATGACGGACGACACGTTCGGCACGGGCGAGAAGAGGAACGTGACGAGCCCCAGGAAGAGGCCGAGCCACGCGCCGCTCGCGCCGCCGGCCGCCGCGGCGCGGGCGTAGGTGAGCTTGCCGGTGACGCGCTCGACGCTCGTGAGCTCGTTGCCGACGATGCTCACCTGCGTGACCGGGAAGTCGGCCTCGGCGAGCGCGACGACGGCCTTCTGGGCCTCGTCGTAGGTGT
>Ga0308163_10001429_pt1 | contig 26323 bp, 29 predicted proteins | sample PhyTR1_FD_201037 | JGI IMG/M metagenome (GOLD analysis project Ga0308163, IMG submission 201037) | Phyllosphere microbial communities from UC Gill Tract Community Farm, Albany, California, United States - DLSLT.R1 | ecosystem: Host-associated > Plants > Phyllosphere > Unclassified | place: USA... | reverse complement strand
ACCCGGACGACGGTTTTGTCTCACTTTTTGCTCTCCGAGGCCGGCTTTGGTGGCCGGTCGAGACCGTCTGGCTAAGATTAACGAGCGTCTGAAGTTGGGAAAGCCGGGGAGGGCTCTGAACGGCGACCTATGGGTCAACGCCTAGGGGTGGCGTAGTGTCGTCGAAAGCACGAAGTTGCGGATGGGAATGGCAGCCGCCTGACTGTTGGCGCCCAAAGCCGCCCTTTGGATCACCGAGAAGGCCTGGGTTAGAGCACGGACCAGGCGGACTTTTCTTTTTCGCGTTTTAGCCGCAAGGAACGGCTAGATGGCTCTCTCACCCGACTATTATTCTGTTCTAGGGGTGCCCTCGACGGCAAGTCGCGACACTATCCACGCCGCGTGGAAAGCGCTGCTCCGTCAATATCACCCCGATGCCAATCATGGAGCGGACGTTTCTGCTCGTGCGAAAGAGATCAACGAGGCGTATTCCGTTTTGGGGAAGAAGGAAGCACGCGCCGCCTATGATCGGTCGCAGATCAGGCCGTCTGCCCACCGATCGACTACGGACCGCCCGTTTCACCCCAGGAAAGCCGGCAGACGCCCGATGCGACCTAGCCCGTCGATGCAGCCCAGCGATAGCTTCTCGCAGCCGCTACAGCCCAACGAATGGCTGATGGGCCTTTTCCTGCTGATCCTTACCGCCGCACCGATCGCTACAATCCTGGTTCTGTGGAATGAGGAATCCGGATTGGCACCTACGGTTCGACGTAGCGTCACCGCTCATCCCGTGCCCGAGCCACCTGCAAAAGCCGTCCGCAACTCATCGGGCACAAAACTCGGACTTCGACAGCCTGCTTCTTAAATTATTGCCCAGTCGCGACATTCGAGTTCGCAGGGTCAGGCGCCAAAAGTCGTCGTAACGCGGAGATGAACAAGCGGCCGAAGTTGGGAAGCTGGGAAGGGGGCGGGGACGTCTGCTTCTGGGTCAGATTACAAGTGATAAGTGTAATTCCTGCTACTACGAAAGCAGTCGCTTTTCGCCTGAAGAGGTCGCACGCATGCCCGCCGAGCCGATGCCCAATCCTGCTTTTTCCGACCAGCGTTTCTACAGCGCGCGGTTCCCCGAGCTGCCCGGTCGAGCGATCGCTAAATATCAAGATGAGTGCATCCTGACGGTGCGGCGCGAGTGGAATCGCTACGAGGATCAAGATCTGAAATATGAAGGACAAGAGCGGTCAAAGCAGCTGGTCGTAATCATCGAGATCTCCGGCCTCACGCTGGACTACCCTAATCGCGACCCAGACAATCATGTGCGCCAGATCATGATTGAGGAAGCCGTTTGGGACTCGCATCGAAATAGCGTGAAAATCGGCTCGCCGTACATCGAGGTCAAAGATGATATTTTACGGCAACGTGGCATCGGCAAGCTCATGCTCAATACCCTTATCGAATGGACAAAATTCTATCATAATGACGCCACGGTGGAGCCGATGAAGGTCACTGACCATAATGCAGAGCACTCGCCTGTCCATCTCTACAGACAGCATGGATACGTATGGGGCAAGGAGTCGGAGTCTAGGGTGATGCCTATGTCACAGCTTACTACATCGCCTCTAAAGGACTACTTTAAGCCGGAAGCCAGTGACTATCTGCGACATGTGTACCGATGATAGCTGTCGCTTCTGAAGCCCGCCGGTATAGCCGGACATTGCCAGTCGCTCGGGCAAGCATCGTATGAGCGACGATACGCGCGACAATGCCCTAGACCTGTTCCGTGACGCCACAGCGCTGACTCCGATCGCAGTGGGAACGGAGCAATCGCATCTCGCCTCCATCAGGTCGGACGACAAAGCGCGCGTGGCGGCCTATGTCGCGCGCGCATCGGCCGCATCGGCCGCATCGACCGTCCGTGCTTACCAATCGGACTGGCGGCTGTTCACCGAATGGTGCTCTGCGCGCGGCTACCGGCCGCTGCCGGCGACCCCCGAGGTGACCTGCGCCCATCTTGCCGAGATTGCCGCGATCGGCACGACCTTCTCCGCGGGGCAGCCGCTTGCAAAGGCGTCGATCGAGCGCCGCCTCGCGGCAATCGTCTTCGTCCACCGGGCAGCGGGCTCGAGCCTCCCACGACGCAAGCCGGCGCCGCTACCCTCGCGACTATGATGCGCGGGATCCGCAACGCCAAGCGTGCGAACAAGCCCGGCAACAAGCGACCGGCCGATGCCGACGTGCTGCGCGACATCATCCGCGGGATCACCGGCGACACCATGCTCGACCTTCGCGATCGCGCGTTGCTCACCATGGGCATGATGGGTGCCTTTCGTCGCTCCGAGCTGGTGCGGATCACGGTCGAAGACGTCACGCAACACCCGCGCGGACTGTCGGTGTCGATCCCGTTCTCCAAAGGCGATCAGACCGGGGCAGGGCAGTCGGTTGCGATACTTGAAGGTCGGCGCATCGAGCCAGTGCGGCATTACCGCGCCTGGACCGAAGCAGCCGGAATTACCGAGGGGGTAGTGTTTCGCCGGCTTACACCTCACGGCCGGGTGACCGCCGAGGCGATCAGCGAGCAGTCTGTGGCGCTCGTGCTGAAGAAGCGTGCCGCTGCGGTCGGCTAGGAGGCACTCAACTTGGTCGATTGAGTGATCGGGGCGATTGCAACTGGTTCGACATCCTTCGGTGCCATCTGCTACGGCATAGCATGGAAGCTGGAAGACCCAGGATGCGGCGGGACGCTGAGGCAAATCGCGAAAAGCTCGTGCTTGCGGCGAAGCGTTTGATGCAGGACCAAGGCGGAGACGTCGCGGTCGAAGTTATATGCGAACTAGCCGGCATCACTCGCGGCACGTTCTACCGAAATTTTCCAGATCGTGCGGCCCTCTACGAGGCGGTCCTTGAGCACGAGCTTGAAGACATGATCGCGGCGCTGGAGGTTCCTGCGGCCGATCCTTTGACCTTTCTTCGGCTTTTTGCCGAAATGATGATGGTCTACGACAAATTTCTGACTGTCCTGCCGGACATGGATGACTGGAGTACCAATCGGGCCAGCGAAGCCAAGATCATAGCTGCGATTGCCCCTGCTCTTGGGCGCGCTCAGGCAAACGGCATCATTGCTTCGGACATTATAGGCGAAGACATCATGATACTCTGCCGGATGATCTCAGCGGACTGGAGGCTTGATCCGGTAGGAAGCAAAGAAGAGGCTCTCGATCGCCGGCTAGGATTGCTCCTTCGCGGCATATCTCCACGAGCCTCAGAATAACCCTTTCAGTAAGCGTACACCCTTGTATAGGTTTCGCAAACGCTTGCGGGACAAGCACTATCGGCGGGGCACTGCCATTCAGGGGAACCAGATATGGCAGACGATCGCCGTACAGATGATGCCAATCACTCCGACGCCGAGGACGGTGATCGGGAGGATCAGGACAGCCAGAAAGATCATGGCTCTACTGACGACGATGGTCCCGATACTGACGACGGTGAGCCGGAGGACGATCGTACCGCTAAGGAAAAAGTCTCCGGTTGGCTGGAGACCCCGAAGCACCGCGTGATCGCGATCATCGCGGTGGTCGTGGTCATAGCCTTGGTGATCGGCGCTATCGTCTGGTGGTCGCAGGCTCGGAAATGGCAATCGACCGAGAACGCTTACATCCGGGGACCGGTCGCAAGGCTCTCTCCAGGCGTATCGGGAAACGTCACGCAGGTGTTCGTCGTCGACAATCAGATTGTACGGGCTGGTCAGCCGCTCGCAGCCATCAGCGTTGGTTCCTACGAAGTCGCCCTCCGACAGGCCGAGGCGGAAGTCGCAACCGCGCAGGCACAGGTGCAACAGTCGCAGGCGGCATTGGTCACGGCACGTGCCCAGGTGCGTCAGGCTGCTGCCACCGCTCGCGCCCGCGACGCCGAAGCCATCGCGGCAGACCGTGATTACCGCCGGTACGCCTCTCTTTCGGCAGGGGCAGTGGCGGAGGCTCAGCGCGACCGTGCTCGTGCTTCTGCTCAATCCGCTGTGGAGACGGCGCGAGCTGCTGACGAAACGACGCGGGCACAGGAAGCACGCATAGGACAGGCAGTTGCCGACATCGCAGCGGCCCGCGCTCGCGTGAAGCAAGCCGAGGCGGCGCTTGCAAATGCACGTCTGCGGCGCGGCGACGCGATGGTCGTCGCGCCGATATCCGGGCGTGTGACGCAGTTCGATATCGAACCCGGCGACTATTTGGCACCCGGACAGCCGCTAGCCGCGATCGTCGGGCCCGCGCGCTGGGTGGAGGCCAACTTCAAGGAAGATCAGCTTCGACTGATGCGACGCGGACAGGCGGTTGAGATTACGATTGCCGCCTGGAGCGACTTTGAGCTGGCAGGGTACATCGACAGCTTCCAGGCAGGGTCAGGCGCGCAATTCTCGGCGCTTCCGCCCCAGAATGCGACCGGCAACTGGGTCAAGACCGTTCAGCGTGTACCGGTGAAGATCCGCTTTCGCGAGCACGCGTTCCGCGAGTTCCCGGCCAAGGCCGACGTGGTTCCCGGCCTTTCGGTGACGGCAAGCGTCCGGGTCATGCCGTGACGCAAGGAGTGCCTCGGGCGGCGAACAAGCCTGGCGTTCCTCCGCTCGTCGTCGCCGGCCTCGTCAGCTTCGGCACGCTGTTCGAGGTGGCGAACACCACCGGCATATCGGTGGGACTGCGCACCATCGCGGGCGATCTCGCATCGGCGCCTGAGCAGGCCGACACGATCCTCACCGCCTATCTGGTCGCCCAGGCGGCGATCCTGCCGCTGTCAGGATGGGCGGCGGTCTGGTTCGGACGCAAGCGCTTCTACATCTTCTGCATCGCCATGTTCACGCTGGCGTCGGCGCTGTGCGGCCTCGCGTGGAACATCGAGAGCCTGATCTTCTTCCGCATCCTTCAGGGGGCTGCGGCCGCTGGCAATGCGGCCAGCGAAAGCTCGCTGATCGCCGACTCCTTGCCACCTGAGAAGCGTGGTCTCGGCTTCGCCATCTACGGGATGGCCGTGGTTGTCGGGCCGACGATCGGACCGGTCTATGGCGGGTGGGTCACAGAGAATTACAGCTGGAACTGGATATTCTTCGCCAACGTGCCCGCAGGCATCGCTGCGGTCATCGCATGCACATTGCTGCTTCAGGACCCGCCAGCGGTCCGCGAAGTGACCAGGAAACGCCGGGCCAAGGGCATGCGCCTGGACTGGTTCGGGTTCGTACTCGCAGCGGGCGGATTGGCGCTGGTGTCCTATGTGCTCGATCGAGGCCAGACCAATGACTGGTTCGCATCCTCCTCGATACTGTGGGCCACGATCATCGGCAGCGTCATGCTGGCCAGCCTGCCGTTGTGGGAGCTGCTTGCCCGTGATCCGGTGCTCGACTTCCGGCTGTTTAATAACCGCAATCCCGCCATCGCGATGATCCTCCTGTTCGTGACCGGCGCGGTGCTGTTCGGAGCGCCGACCATCTTCCCGCTCATGCTGCAGCAGGAATTCGGCTACACTGCCACCTGGGCTGGCTTCGCCAATGCTGCCGGCGGTGCGTCGGTGCTGGCGTTGCTGATGTTCGTCGGCGGGCTGACGGGCAAGGTCGCGACGCGGCACCTCGTCGGGATAGGGTTCGCGACTGTGGTCGTCGGTATGTTTCTCAGTGCCCGGATTTACCCGGACCTGAGCTTCGGTCAGGTCGCGATGTTCAGCGTTGCCCAGTCTATCGGTATTGCCGTGATTTATTCGCCTCTCCAGAGCCACTCGTTCATCGGCGTGCCCGGTCATCTGCGTGAGCAGGTAGGCGCATTCAACGCCATGGCCGTGAACCTTGGCGGTTCAGTTGGAACTGCTTTGGCGGTGACGATGCTGGAGCGAGGACGGCAGTCGTTCCGTGAGGGTCTGGTGCCCTACGCATCACCGTGGAGCGACGAGTATCAACAAGCGCTTCGTCAGTACGGATCGCTGGAGGCCTTCGATCAGGCGCTGCAAAGCCAGGCATCGATCCTGGCCTTCCAAGCGGTGTTCTTCACGCTGGCGGTGATCGCTTTTTGCTGCTTGCCGCTGCTGTTCTTCCTGAAGGGCAAGCCAGGACCGGAGGATCAGGGATGAGGCGTTCACTGACGATGCTGATGCTCGCCGGGCTGTCCGGCTGCGCGACCGGACCACGCTATGACCGACCCGCTATCGAGCCGGCACTGGCGAAGCCGTTCGCCAATGCACCGACCGCGGTTGCGACAACGCCCGCGCTCGAGACGTGGTGGACGCAACTCGGGGATCCCACACTCGATGCCTTGATTGCTGATACGCTGGCCCGCAATCCGGACATAGACGTCGCTCGTGCAAGGCTCCGTCAGGCTCGCGCACAGCGCAGGATCGTGAACGCGGATGGCCTCCCGACCCTCAACGCGGCCGGCATCGCGCAGCGGCAGACGTTCAGCGAGAACATCGACTTCGGCCTTGGGCAAGGCGGCCAGCAGAGTGGCGGTGGGCAGCAGGGTGGGGGCCAGCAAGGAGGTGGCCAACCGGGCGGCGGGCAGCAAGGAGGCGGGCAAGGCGGAAGCCTCGACCCGAGCCAACTTGGCGCTGGCGGTGCCGCAATCAACTTCTTCCAAGGCAGCTTCGATGCCGCCTGGGAAGTAGACCTATTTGGCGCGAACCGGTCCAAGCGTCGAGCGGCGGATGCGCAGGTATCCGCCGCAGCTCTGCGCATCGAGGACACGCGCACGAGCATCGCCGCAGAAGTGGCACGCGATTATCTGGTCGTACGTGAGGTGCAGGCCCGCCTCGCAGTTTCTCGCGCCACTCTTGCAATTGCCCGGCGAACACAGGCGCTCGCTCGTGAGCAGGAGAGAGCCGGACTAGTCACCGAAGCAGATACCGCCCGAACCGACGCGCAGGTGCTGGCGGTCGAAACCGCCGTGCCGCAGCTGGAGCTCCTCGAGCTGCAGGCGGCGCAGCGCCTGGCCGTTATGGCCGCTCGTCAACCCTCGGCATTGCGGCTAACGCTCGCCCCAGTACGCAGCATCCCTGCCGTCGCGCGTCCGATCGCAGCAGGCTTGCCGTCGGAATTGTTGTTGCGGCGTCCGGACATACGCATTGCGGAACGTCAGTTGGCAGCCGCGACAAACAGCGAGGCTGGTGCGGTACGAGATCTTTATCCCAGGCTGTCGCTTAATGCCTCGGCAGGAACTCAGGCTGATACGGTCGGCGGGCTATTCGACTGGGCAAGCAAGTTCTACCGGCTCGCAGCTAACCTTACCGCACCGATCTTCGACGGTGGTCGGCGCAGGGCGCAGGTGGAGCTGGAACGAGGGCGGGTCGATGAGGCAGCCGCGCGTTATCGACAGACGATCTTCACCGCGTTTCGTGAAGTCGAAGATGGACTCGCTGCGATCGCGCGAAACCGTGAACGACTGAGGCTGGCTGATCTTACCGTCGAGCGTCGAAACCAAGCGCGTGCAGTCCTCGACGAACAATATCGCGCTGGCCTGGTCGGCCTGCTCGATCTGCTCACGGCGCAGCGGGACCATGCTGACGCTCAGTCGCTCGCCGCCAACGCTCGTGCACAGGTGACGGTCGACTGGATCGGGCTGCAAAAAGCGCTGGGCGGCGGTTGGAACCCTGCTTCCGTAACTACTAAGGAGAATGGGATATGATCAGACGCCTGCTGCCTGTCGCGGGGCTCCTGGCCTTGCTTGCGGGATGCTCGGATCCGCTCGACGATGAGCCCAAGGGGCAGACGATCCCAACCCATGCGGATCTGACGACCCGCTACGCGGCCGGAGCTGGTCCTGCGGGTGGCGGCATGAATGCATCGATGGGTGGAGGCACGCCTTCGGCCAACGGCGCAGCCAGTGGTGATCAGCAGTCCATGTCGCAGGGTGCTCAGATGCAGGCGCAAGGCGCCGGGTTAGCATCTCAAGGTGGTGCTGGTGGCGGCGCCAGCACGGGTGGTTCGGTCCCACCGGCGGGCCTTCAAACTGCCCCCGGCGGGCAGGGTGACACCGGCGCCCAGAGCGGATCCAGTGGACAGGGCGGTACCAGCGGGGCTGCCGGTGGCGGGTCCGGTGGTTGAGGCGCCGCTTGGCGAAGCCAATCTACGCAGCGCTGGCTTGGGAGGATCTGCCTGAGAAACATGGCGACTTGCCGAGTGCCACCATCCGAAACGATCAGGCGCGATCGCTTAGGCGGATTGAGTTTAAGCCTTCCCCGAGGAGCTCCTGTTCAGGTTAGCCGCCGTAAGCAACAGCGACCGTTAGCCAGACTGAGATGAGCATACAGCAGCACGCTGATGTAAACCTCTGATCCAGAAGTGAGGTAGTCAGCGCGGTGCCCATAATCACGACGCCGATCGTGGCACCGATTAGCCGAGTGCCGGGCATAAGTAGCGTGACGCCCGCGCAGGCGCATATCAATCCACTAATCCACCGTACCAACCAATTCGGGGCGAAGCCGTAGAGAAGCCCGACGCTTCTGACGGACGCTACGTGGCTGATAGCGAAAACGATGAAGATGGCTCCGAGGAGCCACGCTGACGCAACAGCAACATTTCCCACTTCATCCCCCACTTCGTGCGTCCGCAGACGTCGACGTCGGGGCTGAGAAGAACCCGCTGCGCAGGTGCAGGAACCACCACCCTGCTGCTCTATTCTCGACGATGGTTGCCTAGCGTTCAGTAGCTGGGCAGTCAATAAGCGTACATCACCGTACGGTATTGCTTATTTTTTGTCCCGAAATACCATCGTTTGTGGGACAGTCGCCAGCTGTGAGCTGCAACGCGCCGACACGGCCGTGCGAGCGCACATAAGACATAGCTTCAACCCTCAATGGAGCTTCTGCAGTGCCGTTTGGTAGGGTGCCGTTTTGTCTTCCTTTGTTAGGACTCCAGGCGGACCAAAGGGCCAATCCGAGCCAAATTTTTGATGTTCCTTTTTGGCGCAAATCGGACCGGCCAGAGTAGCAACGCACAGGGTATACCTAAAACGTACCGGCGGAGATTGAGCATATAGAAAGGGGGGGGCAGGAGAGGGGGGGGACGGGGTAGGGCGGTATTCGTCGGGAAAGCGGACGGACCGGAAGCGCCCAAAGCCGGACGTTCCAATGGGCAACTCGCAGTCTCGAAAGCAGACATCCGTTCATCACGATGATGCCAGCACGGCCATGCGTTGATAAAAAAATCAAAAGATCTGCATCACAGGGCGGCTCAAATTGCGAACTATGAGTCCTGAAGGGTGGCCTCGCCCAATCCATAACGCCGCTTCTGCGAGTCAAACATACTTGACTCTGAATGTCGCGTATGTTTGACATTGTGTGAGAGCGTAGGGGAAGCAGATGTACGAGTTCACTCACCGCGGGGCCGGGGTCAATTGGGCGGCTTTAGATCAAAAGAGCCGACGCCTTGTGTCTGGGAGTATGGCTAGCGCCTTGGTCGCCGTTATGCCGCTTTTCAAATGGACCGGTGACGCTGCGCGCCGAGTGGGTATCGAGTTTGAGGGCGCAATGCCTACTGAAGGCACCGCTGTTTCGACTTCTTCTCTTTATCTGCCTGCCCCTTGGGTTGTGGCCTGGGTAATCGGCTTTGCTGCCTTATCTGGCCTGCTATGGTGGCGCATGAGCATCCGGCAGGATGAGCTGTTTCATCGGGTGCAGAACTGGTCGCTCGGCATGAGTGGTGCGTGGACTGCCGCTGCCCTTACAGTGTGGGGCCTGTTAGATATGACCGGGATTAGCCCGCCCATACAGGGGTCTGCCCCCCTGATCCTATTCTCAGCGCTCACGATCTTGTTCGGCCGGACGGCTGCGCGCAAATGGGCGTCCTAACTCGCCTCCCGGAACACCGGGCCGCATCGAACTTCACGCAGGCTGGATTGGCAACGCTCGTTGGCGTTTCCAGACAAACCATCAACTCAATCGAGACAGGTCGGTTCGAGCCTAGTTTGTCATTGGCGCTCAAGCTGGCCTATCTATTCAACGTTCCCGTAGAGAACCTTTTTAGCCTTCCGGAAAATTAAACATCGGCGGTACTGCTGCTTTGCTGATGCAAAAGTCACTGATTTCGCATCAGGCCAAGAACGACAGGAAGCTGATTACTTCGGCAATCCAAAAGACTGGTGTATCTGAGATACCCGTTCAGTGGTCGGTTTCCGAGGGTGTGGCCTCCAAAGCGGAAGGTCCACTTTCCACCAGGTCACAACGTTCGTGATCGGCAAAGGGGACGCCCGAAAGCAGCCGGACTGCAAACCACCAATTCCGGACATCCAACCCGGAGGGTCATATCCCAATTTACAACGTGGTGCGGTTAGACAGCGCTAAAACACTGTAAAACAACAGTTAGACAGGATTGTAGGCCCGACCGGGCCTTCAAAAGTCGGGTAATATCAGTGTCATGGCTTGTCTAATCTACGCTGCAACGACAACGAGTTTCTGTAGCGCCCTGCGGCGAATGGCTAACCGATTACGGGTCTCAACCGGGCGCAAGATCTGCTGTTAACGGATTGTCCTCGCGATCCCTGTCCCCTGCAATGCGATTGCTTCCAAGGCTGCGCTTTTTAGCGGTTTCGCAGGGGAGGGCGGCGTGACACTGCCAGTAACCGAGTACGATACCGGCATTTGCGAGACCAGCGCTATGCGGATCGCACAGAGGGCAGCAGAGCACGCAGCCCACATTGATCGCAATACGTTGCCAAGTCGCTGTCCTATTGCGGTTGGTACGGTCGTCTGGGGCTATATCATCAGGCAGTGAAATATATATACATAGCAATCAAAAATTCGGCATTAATACTTAACCTTCTAATGCAAAAAGATATGTCCATAAATAAGAATCAGCTAAGAGTGTCTTTATTATCGTCAATATACTTCTCCAGCAAGCCCTTGAAAGGTTCGCGGTCGTTGTAACGCAGTTCATCAGAATGCAATTTATGATTTCTGCTTAATTTGTTTATTATAGATGGATCGTTAAATCGTTTGATAGCGTCACTAATGCTCATGGTGGCAAGCTCGCTTTGGCCGACGATGCCAGGGGCAATCCGATCTTTTTCTAGTCTATCAAGCCGCTGCTCAAGATCGGCAATCACTTGATCGCGAGGATCGGCGCTATCTTGTAGGGCGTTTAACGCACGTGCATGAGTAACTGGATTGCTTACCTTATATAGCTTATCGTTCACTGCCAAGGCAGCAGTCTTAAGCCTTGTTCGAGCCGACTCAACACTTGATATGTCACCGAGATCAACGAAAATGGTGCGCTGGTCTTTGTTGTCGAAAGGTAAGGCCACCCTCTCAGCTATGACATGGATCGTCGGCTTATGTATGGCATGCCGTATTCCCAACTCATAGAATGCGTTTGGGTTAAAGCCGGTTAGATCCGCGACTACTAAATCAGCTTCAATGATATCCATGATAACGGCGTTCGTGATCGACCCTGGTGCTGTGTCATCGTCGGCGCGTTTTACGACGTAACCCAGCTCGTCGCTCTCAAGAACCGGACGGAATATTCCATGTAGCAGCCAATCTGCGAGTCGCCGAACTGCCGTTCCATCCTCCCCGATTGGTCCAATAATGAAGCACGACTTGCGCTGCTGCGTTTCACCGTCGGACAAATCTATTTTCTCCCATACCTGACGACCTTACTGCTATGCAGAAGCCATACGATGTCAATCGGCTACGCTTCCCAAAATAATGCTAAATCAGCGCCCTCAGCAACAAGCGGCAGTCGGTATACTTGCGATGGCTCTACGCATTGTGGCACCTCCCTCGCCGAAATGGATAAACGAAAATACCGATCCGCTGTCGAACGCTACGAGCGAGCAAAGGCCGCTGCAGATCGCGTTACAAAGACGTTAGATTTACCGGAGCTAGACACCGCCTGGTGGACGTTCGTACTTGCTGCGGCAGGCGTGTACTCGCAGCTCGAGCAGGGGGCAAAAGGGTCACCTAAAAGCGCTCAATGGTTCGCCGAGGTGAAGGCCGAGCGCAAGCGAGATCCAATGCTTCAATATTTGCATCAAGCGCGCAATGCCGAGGAACACGGCGATGGCGGAGGCAGGGCGCACGGTATTGACGCTGTTGCTATCAAAGGCGCGACAGTCAACCGAGACGAAGATGGCAAATTCGTTGGCATCAACGCGACAGTTGGAGTGGAGTTAAACGTTAAGGTAATTCCTACGGGGATACGTCTTAAGCCAGTTTGTAACTTTGGCGTTCTTTATCCCGTCCCGTCAGAGCATGATGGCGCGGTGATAGCGGAGCCACTGTCTTATAACGTGATGGCGCTCGGCACGGAGTACCTTAAAAAACTGCTAATCGCGGCCGAAAGTTTTATTGTTTGACTGAAGCAACCCATTGGCCGTGAAGCCGTAATTTGTAGTGTTCTCAATGGCGGTTGCCCGAGTGAGGCTCAAATTCGCTGTTATAAATTTCAATGGGTTACGAGGCAGGGGGCATCGACCAAGGTATGCGGACGAGTTTGCTGAAGCTGCTTGAGCGTCATCACAACTCGCGGCGAGCGTCCGAAAACGCCCAAACCCGGTCGTTCAGTCTGTACGCGCACGATCCTAAAACCTGCCGTTCGAGCAATCATCAGATTCCCGTTTTTCCATGTCCGGCAGGCAATTTCGGGAAAACTCAATTGGGAACGGATTTTGCGAAAGCGGCTCGTTCGGCGACGATGAAACTACTGCCGCTCCACGCCTTTCCCGCTGGACCTTCCTAATTGGGAACCCTTTCAGGAGGAACTTGCTATCATGTGGCTAGCAATGATTTAGCGCCTTCGCTGCCGTCTCCGTGACAGCAAGGAGCCTTACCTCGTCCCATCCTTCCCGCGCAGCGGCCGACAGGCCGAGCATGGTCGTGGCAACGTAATCCGCGATACGCTCAGACGCTTCGCTGTCAGACGCTTCAAGAAACACTCGCACTCGTTCGCGATTTTCGGTTGCGATCTGTGCAGCCGCGATGCCCCAATCTGTTGTCCCGGCCTTGGCATGTTCGAGGATGAGGCAACCACGCCGCTGCGGATGGGCGGCATAAGCATGCGCCGCAGCGCGTAGCATATCGCAGAGCGCCGTCGTCGGGGCGATACCTGGAACCAGAAAGCGATCCAGCGGCACGACAGTGGCCGAATAGAGCCGCAACGTATCCTTGAAGAAGGCGGTCTTGCTGCCGAACGCCGCGTAGAAGCTGGGTGGGGTAATCCCGATCGCCTCGGTCAGCGCGGCGACGCTGACGTTCTCGTAGCCGTGCTCGTGGAAGAGATGCTGCCCGACCTCGACCGCAGTGTCGAGCGCGAACCCACGCGGCCGTCCCCGCTGCCGCTTCTTTTCGATAACACTCATTACAGAATCCATTTGCATCGTTGGATCATATTTGTATAGCGGCCGTTAAGTGAAATAGCCATGCCCCGGATCGCCACGGCCCGTAGGCAGGCATCGAACCGACGAACAAGGACAATCATGCCGCCTTCCCCCTCGCCAGGCCTCGCCGAAACCGGGTCGGTGCCGCGTACCGCTCTCCCTACCGCAGCACTGTCAGGCCTCGCCGCCAGTGGCTTCCTGTGCATCGTTACCGAAACGCTTCCTGCCGGCTTGCTGCCGCAAATCGCTTCTGGCCTGCGGATCTCTGAAGCAATCGCGGGACAACTTGTTGCGGTCTATGCCCTGGGGTCCTTGCTGGCGGCGATTCCGCTTACCAGTCTAACCCAGGGCCTTCCCCGCCGGCCGGTACTACTCGGTACCATCATCTGCTTCGTTGTCGGCAACACGCTGACGGCATGGGCGGGGTCGATCAGCCTCGTGCTGGTCGCGCGGTTCGTCGCCGGGTGCGCGGCGGGGCTCGCCTGGGGGATTCTCGCGGGTTACGCGCGCAGCATCGTGCGTCCAGAACAGACCGGGCCGGCGATGGCGCTCGCCATGGTTGGCGTGCCGCTCGCGCTCTCGTTGGGGGTGCCTTTGGGGACCTTCCTGGGTGGTCTGGTCGGGTGGCGCGGATCGTTTCTGATCCTCTCCGCGCTCAGCGTCGTGCTGATCGGCTGGATCATCGCGAAGGTGCCCGATGCGCCCGGCCGGACGGGCGACGATCGTCCGTCGCTCCGCCGTGTCATCGCCACGCCGGGCGTCGTGCCGATCCTGCTCGTCATCCTCACCTGGATGACGGCGCACAACATCCTGTACACCTACATCGCGCCGTTCGCGACTGCTGCGGCCGTGCGGGTCGATCTCGTGCTCCTAGCATTCGGTGTCAGTTCGCTCGCCGGCATCTGGACCGTTGGGCGGCTGGTGGATCGGATGCTGCGTATGCTGGTACTGCTTGCAATCGGATCGTTCGCGGCGGTCGCGGTGCTACTGACGATTGCCGGCGAACAGGGCATTGCCGTCTATGCGGCTGCCGTCATCTGGGGCTTCGGCTTTGGCGGTGCCGGGGCGATGATGCAGACGGCGTCGGCAGATGCGGCTGGTGATGGCGTCGATCTGGCACAGGCGATGGTGACCACGGCGTGGAACCTGGCGATTGCGGCCGGCGGTGCGCTCGGCGGTGCGCTGCTCACGACCGGAGGGACCTCGCTGCTGCCGCCTGCTGTCGCCGCGCTAGCTCTGATCGCCTTTCTCATCGCTCTGGCCGCACGTCGTTTCGCCTTTCCACCCGGTCACCGCGCGCCGTCGCGCCGCTGACCCGCTCCTTTTCTTCGAGAACGAGGTTCAGACATGAAGCCCTACAGCATCTCCTTTGCGCTTGCCGCACTCGCTATGACAGTAGCGCCGATCCAAGCCGCGCCACGTGCGGTTCTGCCCGTCGCGCAGGAGGAATTCCCGATTCCTCATGGGTTCAGCGGCGGTTACGAAACCATCGACGGCGTGAAGCTCCATTACGTGCGCGGCGGTCGAGGTCCACTCGTGCTGCTCGTCCACGGTTTCGGGCAGACATGGTATGAGTGGAACCGCCTCATGCCGGACCTTGCCGGGCGCTATACGGTGGTGGCGGTCGAGCTTCCGGGTCTTGGCCTGTCGGAAGCGCCCCGCACGTCCTACACCGGCGTCGATATTTCCAACTATCTGTACAAGTTCGCCAAGCGTTTCAGCCCGGACAAACCCTTCTATCTGGTCGCGCACGATATCGGTATCTGGAACAGCTATCCGATGGTTGCGCGCCACCCCGCCGACGTCGTCAAGGCCGCTTTCATAGAAGCGACCGTACCCGACGACACGCTCTATTCGCTACCCGCGTTCGTCTCGACCGGCGAGGCAGCGGGTTGGCATCATAGCTTTTTCGCAGCCGACGATCAGCTGGCGGACGCGATGGCGAAAGGCAATGAGCGGCTGTTCCTGACGCACTTCATTCGCCATCATGCAAGCAACCAGGCGGTGTTCACCGATGCGTTGATCGATCGCTACGTCCGCTCCTATGCAAAGCCGCAGACGTTCCATCACGCCTTCGAATATTACCGCGCGTTACCCCGATCGATCGTGCAAAATCAGGCATTGGCGGCGAGCAAGCTGACCATGCCGGTTCTTGCCGTTGGCGGGGGTGGCAATGGCGGCTTCGGCGCAAAGCAGCCGGAGAATATCCGACGCTACGCCATCAACGTGGAAGCGCACGTGCTGCCCGGATGCGGCCACTGGGTTCCCGAGGAATGCGCGTCGGCGCTGAACCCGCTGATTACCTCTTTCCTGGCACGACCATGACAAAGGATGCCATCAAGCCAGGCAAGGTACGCGGGATCGATCATATCGGGATTACGGTGCCCGACGTGGAAGCGGCGACCCGGTTCCTGAGTGAGGCATTCGACGCGACCATCGTCTACGATACGGTAGCCGATGGTCTACCGCGCCGGTCACCCGAGGATCTCGCCGCGACGGTCGCGCTGAACGAAGCTCAACGCGTCATTGCGACCCGCATCGTTCGCCTTGGCGACGGCGCCAACATCGAACTCTTCGAGATCGAGGGTACCGTGCCCGGCGTCCACGGGATCGGTGCGCTCGGGCTCCAGCACTTCGCCGTCTACTGTGACGACATTGCAGAGGTGCTTCGTCGAGTATTGGCGGCGGGAGGTGCGCAGCTTCGCGGGCCGAACCCATTGTTTGGGGCGGAAGAAGGGCCCGGCAATGCAATGCATTACGTTCGGGCACCATGGGGTACATTGATCGAGTTGATTTCCACTCCGGCCGGTACTGCACCAGGACGCGAGATGAACCGCTGGCAGCCTACACGGAGCTAATATTTCGTCTCTTCGGAGTGCCGCGCAGCCTGCTGACAGATTGATCGTCGAGAACAGCATATCGAGGATCATGAGACACTGCACCGGCAGTTCGCTGCGAAGGCCATGGTTTCCTAGACCAAAATACCGGGGAGGCTTTGGTATTCCCGAAATTCGATCCTTATGAGAATGCGCCAGCCGTGTTTTCTCGAAATGCCTCAGTCGCTCTAAACGAGTGTCAGGGAAGAATGGCCGTGAAAATCATTAAGCTGATCAAGGCAACCAGCAGGGTGGACCTTACTGCCAGACTTTTAAAAAAGGGTGTGGCCGCTCCAATTGATAAGCTGATCAGTCCAACTGCTATGAAAATTAGTTCAAGAAACGCGCGAGACATGCCCTCCGCCGGCTCGCTACCTGCAGAAATAAAACCGTCTAAATCATAAGAGAACCAGAGCTGGACGACAATAATGCAAATGGTGATGTAAATAGCATAAGCGCAGAGTTTCGCACTCATGCCTCGATGATGGATGGGCATCTGCCTTGTCCCCGTTATCGGCTCATCAACCCCGTCAGATCGCATCAGCGGACAGCGTCAGCTTATTTTCGTTCCGAGAATATGGTACACCGGTCTGCTCGAATAGCGTCTCTATCGCACTGGCGGGGTCAGCGACTCCTACGGATAGCATGGATTTGACGATACCTCCTGCTTTGCCATTTCCGGACACCGCATCGAAGTGGGTTAACCAGTCCGCGCTTCCCAGAAGCCGATCAGACTTGTGTTCATCCAGCAACGGTCGGATGAAGTCTAGGTAATCTCGACCTCCTTTACGTTTCTGAGCACTGCCTGCCGCAAGTGCGAACGTCGCGCCACAGGCATAGAAGGCACGGTTCTCGTGCCGTTCGCCAGCGCTGATGACCGGCTTGGTCGCGAACTTGATGCAATCCTGAACTGCATGCTGAAGCTCGGCTAACGCATAGCCATGATCCGTCGCGGCCAAGAGCGTGAATGCTATCATGTCTGCACCGCCTTCTGTGATCCAGGCTTCGGACGGCTTTCGATAGGCGACCCCGGACGTACCAAGCCAAAAATGCGCCATTTCGTGTGCGATGAACCACCGTGTCCGCTGCGCAGCACGTTCATTACTATCGAGCAGGCCCTCACCTTCGAAATTGAACACGATCTGGCCGGGGCGGACACCACCGTCGTTGATAACCTTTCCTGGCGTTGGACCACGCCAGCCCATCAACAGCAGTGGCAGACGAGGATCGGTGCGGCTACCAAGCCTTGAAGCGTATGCCTCGGCGACGTTTGGCGCGAAGCCTGCGACCTCAACCTTCAGCCATTCCGGCAGCGCCGGGTCGGCCAACATCGCCACGCCAGCCCTCTCCTCGACCTTGCTCGAACCGAAAACGACGTACGTCTCGCCCCCAGTCAAGACGGGATTGCTTTGTCGCCGCCCCTGAGCGAAGACCGGACCGCTGACATCGTGAAAGCGCACCGCAGTGTGCGATCCTCCCAAATCTTGGACTGACAATCCGGCTCCCGTGATGCCGATCGCGTTCAGATCGTCGCTGGGGACCACGTCAAACTGATCTGAATACAGGGCGGTCGCACCGTTGCTGAAGGCAATGGCTGGATCGTACTCCCGGTCGAGCGTGGCGTTGGTCGGCGTGAATACGATACGGACTTTCAGCGGTACAAAGGTGCCATTGGTTGGGACCAGGACGTCATACGAACCACGACGTTCAATGCGGGCGCCGGGCGTCACGACGCGCCACGCGCGCTCCCGCCAAGGCTTTTGAGTAGCCGATACAGGTTGTGAAACCGGAAAAAGCCATGCGCCGCTTTTCTTATTCAGGCGATACTCCAGCTGCCATTCGTTGCCGCTGCCGGTGACGATCGCCAAGGCAGGTTTAGACGGAGCTTTCGTTATTGCGGCCTGAGCCAATAGCGCGATAACCAATGTCAGCATATTTGATCCCCCAGTCTCAGGTCAGATCAACGGCGATCCTGACTGTATATGCGATGAACCGAGAACCCGGCATCGCCATCCCAAGCGCCCCGCTGCCATTCTCGGCGGTGCACTTGGCGTTCAGTTTCTTGCAATGGATCGCAATCCGGAGGTTCGATCTATCTCCGCACACGCTGATCCATGCGCGCCTGGTCTTAAGGCTTGATATCCGTATCCTTCGCGAACGGCCATTCGAACGATCCCATGACGAACTGGCCAGTGATCTTGGGCTCGCGTCGACCCACACGCAGCAACAAGTCGGTCGACAAAATGAAGTAGGTATCCGGCGCCGATGCATAAAGCGGCTCGCTGACGCCCTCCTTGAGCGAGATAGCCAAGCCCGAGCCGTCCCCGGTGATCGAGAACGAGCCAAGTTCAGGAATTGCGTAGTCGCCGATTAGTTGAGCGCGGGTTGCAGCCGGGATCGGTATACTTGCGCGCTCGATGCTGTGGTAGCTAGGCCAGCCATAGGCGGCAGCCACGCTACGGGTGATCTCCGATCCCAGCTCGCCACCTTGAGCACCGTTCGTCATTACGGCCACCCCGTCGCCCGAGCCGGTATAGGCAACCAGGAAGTTCTCGTATCCCTCGTTGCTGCCGCCATGCGCGAAAGCGCGATCGGCAGGTGTCGGGTGGACCTCAAGGCCGAGGCCCCACCCCCCTTTGCCGGGTGTCAGCATTTCCGTCGCCACCGGTTGTTCGAGAATGGTATGCTTCTTGCCGCGCGCACTGTCGCGCACCGCGATCGCGTAGCGCAGCAAATCGGTTGGCGTGCTCCAGAGACCAGCGGCGGCCAGTTCCGGATAGGTGTGTGGTCCGCCGGGTACAGGCTTGCCCGCTCCGTCATGTGGCCATGCGGCGGTCGTTAGAGATACGGCATCGAGCGGCTGGGCGAAGATGCTGCGCATCATGCCCGCGGGATGAAGCACTTCGTCTCGCAAAACGTGCGCGAACGGCCTGCCCGTCACATCGCCAATCAGTTTCTGGATGACCGTGTAGCCACCGCCAGAGTAGCGCCAGATCGTCCCCGGTTTGGTATCTACGACGACCGGTTTGGTGTTTGCAGGTACGCGTCCGGCAAGCACGTCGTCTACGCTCGGCACGACGACCCCTGAAGCGTAGCCGGGAAAGCCGTGGACGGTGGTTCCCGCCGTATGCGACAGTAATTCGCGTAACGTGACGTGTTCACCGGGTGGGGTCGGTAGCTTCCATCCCCTGAGCTGTACGTTGACATCGCCGTCGAGCGTCAAGCGTTGCTGCTGTACGAGACGCAATGCAGCCAGCGCCGTGATCGCCTTGCTGATCGAGCCGGCCTGAAAGAGTGTGACTGGCGTTATCGGTGTCCCACCCGCTCGTGTCACCCCGTAACCCTTAGACCAGTCTACGACGCCGCCATGCAGTACGGCGACACTGACTCCAGGCACGTTCAACCGGCGCATTTCCGCTTCAATCGTGCGGCGCGGGGCTGGCATACCCGAAAGCACGACGGCCGGCGTTAGTCCGCGCTCAACCGCAGCAATCTTCGAAGGCGTAGGAAGAGCCTGTTGGGCTGCTGCGGGGAGAGGCAACAAGGCCATGATGTACGCCACTCGTATCAACGTGCTCATTAGTCTCGCTCCGCGTGTATTACTTATGCAATACACGTGATATTATCGTGTAGCAAGGCACCCGTCGTTCTTAGGTGTCTTTCGCATCGTTATGCGTGGGTTCCCGTTTCACCATCGCACTGAGAAAGCTCACTGATCGTGTCGAGCGGGTGTTCATCTGCGGGAAAAGGCGACCGGGCATCAGCCTGCTCCCATTAGAAGTAACTTTGCCCGATCGGTCAGCGCGATATGATCGGGCAACAACGCCAATGTCTGTGCCGCCAGCATGGTGCTGCCCACGTCAGCATCGAAGGTGAAAAGGCTGTCACGGAAAGCGAAGCTCAGGTTCACCGTTGCTCCGACGCTTTGCACATCGACCTGAATGATGTCACCCCAGCCCCGGAAACGCAGCATTGCGATCCGATAGGTGATGCCATCGGATTGGATGACGAGGCGGGGGTTGAGATTGTTGCTCGCGAACCCGATCCACGGCAGGCCCCGCAACCCACTGAAGGTGGCGATCAGCGGCACGATCTTCCCACCGTTACCATCGTCGATGATTGGCAATGGCGTGATCGATGGTCGGCCGGAGCGTAGCCAGCGCCATATGAGCCACGGCAGGCCGAAGGTGACGAGCAGGCCGCAGAGAAACAGCAACGTTTCGACCATGAACTTTTGCGCCGGCTCACTCACCCAGTTCACCACATCCCGTTCCTGCCATCTGCCGGCAAAGCGGCGCCAGAGACCGGAACAGGATCAGCGCCGCGGCCGGCCGATCACGCGGCGTGCGAAATACCAGTGCGGAGGTCTGATAGGCATACCGGCTGCAGCCCAGAACGACGATCGCGTTCGATGTCGTCAGCGGATAGGCGGGCATCTTCACCGTCCGGCTCACGGTCGCATGCATGGGCCACGAAGATGCCAGAGCGGAGCTTCCGCACTGTCGCGACCAGCGCCTTCGGGTTCTTCAGCGGCACGATCTTTCCACCGTTACCATCCTCATCCGATCTGCTTTGGATTGCATGGCTCCCCGCCTAGCCGATGGTGGTTGGGCATGAGAAGCTTTCTCGATTGACCATCGTTTGTGGACGGTCGCCATTGGTGAAATGCGATGAGCCGACACCGCTTTGCCGACCGCTCATAAGGCAGAGACAAAAAGCAGCTCTTCAACCCCCAATGGAGCTTTTGCGGTGCCGTTTGAAAGGGTGCCGTATGGTCTTCCTTGCTTAAGACTCCAAGCGGACCGATGGCCCTATCAGCGACAAATTTTAGACGCTACTTTTCGGTCTAAATCGTACCAGCCAGAGTGGAAGCGCTGAGGGTATACCTGAAACGCACCGGCGGGAAATTGAGTATCTAGAGGCGAGGCGGCAGGAGGGGGGAGGGGGAGGGCAATATTCGTCTGGAAAGCGGACGGACCGGAAGCGCCCGATTGTGTTGAAAAAGTCGGCCTTGCAGTGGTGTCGGCGGTCTGATTCAATCTTCGCGAGGTGAGCGGAGACGGGCCGATGATGGGCGAGCGGACGGTAGCGCAGGAAGCGCTGTTCTACAGCTTCAGTCTGGAGCGGCATGTGCCGGCGGACCACATGCTGCGTTCGATTGACCGGTTCGTGGACCTGTCGGGCGTGCGCGAGCATCTGAAGCCGTTCTACAGCGAGATGGGACGGCCATCGATCGACCCCGAGCTGATGATCCGCATGCTCATCATCGGCTACTGCATGGGGATCCGTTCCGAGCGCCGGTTGTGCGACGAGGTGCATCTGAACCTGGCCTATCGCTGGTTCTGCCGGCTCGGGCTGGAGGGCGACGTGCCCGACCACTCTACCTTCTCGAAGAACCGCCATGGCCGCTTTCGCGACAGCGACCTGCTGCGCCGACTGTTCGAAACGACGGTCGAACGCTGCATGGCCGAGGGGCTGGTCGGTGGCGAGGGCTTCGCCGTCGATGCGAGCCTGATCCGGGCCGATGCCAATCGTCAGACTGGCGGCCCGGGAAGCGACGGCCTGCCGCCCGACGCCGACACGCGTGCCGTTCGCGAGTATCTTGCCGTCCTCGACGATGCCGCATTCGGGGCGGCCACGCCGGTGGTGCCGAAGTTTCTGGCACCGGCGGATCCGGCGTCGCGCTGGACCTGCGCGCATGGCGGGCAAGCCTATTACGCCTACTCGACCAACTACCTCATCGATCTCGACCATGCCGTCATCATGGACGTGGAGCCGAGCACTGCGATCCGGCAGGCCGAGGTGACCGCCTGCAAACGGATGATCGAGCGCGTGCAGGACCGCTTCGGCGTCTGGCCCGAACGGCTGGCGGCGGACACCGGTTATGGCTCGGCCGAGATGCTGGCGTGGCTCGTCCACGAGCGCGACATCCACCCGCACATCCCCGTGTTCGACAAGTCTGCCCGCCGCGACGGCACCTTCGCGCGGGCAGATTTCCGCTATGACCTGGGCGACGACAGCTATGTCTGCCCTGCCGGCAACCGCCTGCGCCCCCGCAACCGCGACTTCACGCAGGCCCGCGGCGATGTCGGCCAGGACGGCTTCATCCGCTATCGCGCCCGCCAGCAGGACTGCGCCGGCTGCGACCTGCGGCAACGCTGTACGCCCAACATGCCGGCCCGCAAGGTCACGCGCTCCATCCACGAAGGCGCTCGCGATCTGGCCCGCGATATTGCCGCCACCGACGCCTATGTGACCTCCCGCCGCCAGCGGAAGAAGGTCGAGATGCTGTTTGCGCACCTCAAACGCATCCTGAAGCTGGATCGATTGCGCCTGCGAGGTCCCAACGGCGCAAAAGACGAGTTCCTCCTCGCCGCTACCGCCCAGAACCTCCGCAAGATGGCCAAGTTGATCCCGATGCCGACGCAGATGGCACCCGCCTGAGGCGCCGCGCGCGTCTAGCTCTGTTTCAAACTACGGGCCTGCCCGCGGCCGATCCCAGCTTTTTCAACACAATCGCCCAATAGCGGTCATCCGCCGAGCGGTATACTCAACGCTCATGGACGACGTGTGCCCCGCCTTGGCGCTATACCTTGGGCGACCGGCCTCCGCATATCCGCGTGCTCAACCGACCAAAGTCCGAAACGCCTACGGTGACGATATGGCGAAGCGGATTATCGAGTTGATGGCAGAACTTGGCGCGCTCGCCCCTGATTGGCAGACTCATACCTTGACGTTGGCAACCCTGTGGGCGGAAGCTGAGATGAGGCGAAGGCACCCCAGCCTGAATGACGCGGCGATAGACGACCTTGGATGGGCATTCAGTTACTCGTGGAGATGACTGCTAACCTCTCAACCCGGACATTCTCGAAATTCGATCCTGAATGCGAAAGGGTTACCGCCCAATCTACGTCATGATCAGCTACGACCGCGTCTCTTCCGACTGCGCGAAGTCGGCATCAGTATTTTCGCCGCCCTTGCGTAGTGGCAGATTTAGTAAGCGACGTAGATATGCATGGTATCGCGGCCGCCGGTCGCCAATGAGCGCGTGAAGATTTCACCACGGACGGGGTGCTTGTCTGAGCCTACCTTGCCCGCATATTCATAATAGTGAACAAGATCAACGCTCTTGCCCTTGATCCCGAAGGCTTCGAACGCCGTCTTTAACTCGTCACCATAAGGCATGGCATTTCGCACGCCCTCGACAGTTAACGCACACAGGTTCGAATAGCGTCGCTTGGAGTCGAAGCTGGCGAGGACCGCACTGGCCGGACGACCGTCGAGCGTACCGTTCCACTGCTCCGTCGCCTCAGGCTTGCTAAAATCATAGTTGCGATCGATCGCCTTGGAGATGGCAAGCTTTGGCACGTCGATGTTCGTCGTCTCAGTCTTATGCCAGCCTGCCGACGAGAGTGCAGTTGAGCGCGCTGCCGGATCAAGCCCGCCTGCCAAGCAAAGCTTGCCAAAAGTGGCTACTGCCGACGGCAGTTCGGCCGTAGGTTGAGCTGCCGCCGCTGCGCTGAGTGTAAGAGCCGCCAAAGCAACGGCTTCATGCTTCAGTTTCATGCTAATTCTCCAAGCGATCTAATATCGAAGGGCAGCTATACCGCTGATCTCTGGATAAATCATAACGTCCAGCTGGGCTTAGGCAGCCGGCCTAGGGACCGGCCGTCCATGATCTCCCGATGGAAGCCTTCCCATTTTTCCATCCTATTTCGAGAATCGAAGCTGTCACGGGCCGCGTTGCAAAAGGGGTCCCTTTTGCAACGATCAGGAACTGCCCATCAATTGCCATCCCGTTGAGGGTACCTGAGTTACAGAGGCGGACGAACAGATTGCGGTCAGGATCTTGACGGGTTAGCTTTCCAGTCCCGATTTTAGGAAACATTCTGCATGCTCACCGTAGCTACAGGTTGCGCGAACGTCCTGATTTACGGACTTCTGGCTTGGGCTATCGTTGGGTGGCTGGGGCACCGGAGCCATGCCCGTGTAGCCGGGCTATTTGTGGCTATCGGTTTCGCCCTCGGTAGTTTTGGAGGGCATGCAGCGGCCGAACCCGAGAATGTTCTTCAGCTTCGTGCACTCGGTTCAGTCGTGGGATTAGGGCCCTGTCAGCATTGATGTTCTACCGGCGTCGCGGCACCGCTCAATAACATCTGGCGAACGGCTGCTTACCATCGGCGCCGCCCAAAGCCGCCTGCCTGCTGACCACCGCAACCGGCATTCGTGATGCAAAGATCAAAAGTTTTGCATCAGTAGGTGAGTATGCCGACGACCACGATGGGAAAAAAGTCGATTCCTAGCTATCTAATGCTCCACGAGGTCAAGCATCGGGCGGACCACGTCTCTAAATTAAGCCGCATGATGCAAAGGAGGGCATGAGCAGAAAAGCTATTGCCCGAAGATGCTTCCACAAGTGCAAGATGGCCGTCCGAAGATATAACGGGGTGTGAGAACGCCCCCCAGTTTCCACCCACAACTCCTGCCACTTCCGCCTGACCCTTCCACGGACAAGAAGGAACGAATGGGCCATGTGGTAAAGTGCTTTGCATCATCCTCAAGTCCTCGAACTCGCCATCAGTCAGCGTCATTGCTTCTCGGTAGCTTGTGACGATTTTACTCATATCCGACATTTCGTACGGAGCAGCTTTAATGATCGGGGGGTATATGACCCTACCGTCGCGTTCGAAACCCGAATAGGCAGTCTGTAAAAGTGAACAAATTGCTGGCGACGTCGGCACGGCTTTTACGTTAGGTGCCGATAGGATTAGAGCGGCTGCAATTCCTTCAAGAAACATGAAACTACCCTTACTCACGGCGGAAATCTAAAGCCCTTTACGCGAAAGTGCCCAGTCGCCTAACTGCTACTTATCGCCGTTTCTGATGCAAAATTGACAAGATCTGCATCAGGCTCGAAGCCGCGGAAATCGTAGCATCGCTTGATGCAGAAGTCTGATGCGTGTCGGCCCTGAATGTCCGGGTTTGGTGGAAAGCGGACCGTCCGCTATTGGAATGGCAGTTGGCGTTAGCAGACGTCTCCTGACGCTGCCGCCTTACCCGAAAAGAATGCTTTTCCGGGAATGTACGACTTTTGTCGGCTGGACAGAAACATGGTCGATCTGATTCAGAAGTGACTTGGTAGAATTGAAAAGACGGGAGCGGCATGGCCGCTCCCGTCCCGTATGCTTAATGGCGGCCACTAGGTGCGGCAGGCAGCATGTCCTTGCCGTAGCTGCGCGCAACGCCGCGCCGATCGAGTTCGGTGTCGATCGTGCCGAGCGTACGATTGTACGAGGCTAGTTCCGCAGCGCTGACGAAGCCCTGCTGCTTGCCGAGGCGGGTCATGCTCTGCCGGGTCTGCGCGATCTGACGCTGCAACGCCGTCGCACGCGCACGCGCAATCTTATGCGTGATCCGCGCGTTCTCGATCCGAGCCTGGGTCTCATCGATGCGGGTATGAAGCGCAGTCGTCGCCTGCATATTCTCGGTGCGTTGTGTTTCGGTTCCTTGTTGCTGCGCAAAGGCGACACCGGGCATCATCAGTCCGATCGCACCTGCGGCAACAAGGGCGAACGGCTGTTTGGTAAGGATCATTTCAATCTCTCTAGAAACCGGCGATGTGGCACGCTGCAATCGTCCGGTCCTGATTTTCTAACGGTTTGTCGCTGCATGGCAGATGAACGAGCAGATAACCCGGTTACAGAATTGGAGTTTTTCGCATGGGCAGCGTGGCCGGCAAGACGCGGCCTCTCTTCCAAATGAACCCAGAGCGGGACAGTCGCAGGACGATCCCGCCAACGGTCGTCCGGATCACCTGCTTTCTCACTATCTGTTCCCGATTGCTCTTTCGCGAAATGGGCTGTTCGAGGCGGAGAAACGGGAAAGATCGCGCTTAACGAATGGCCGTTATCGGAAGCCCCTATCGTCAGCCTGAATGTCCGGGTGTGTGAAGGAAATCGGGCACCGGCAGGTGTACGATATCCTCCAAAGCAGGAAGCCGCGGGCCGCGGATGCTGGCCTATGGGGTTTTCGGTTTTCGCCCTGGTTTGAGGCGCGTGCAACAGCTGCCCGGGCGGGCATCTGTGGGCTGGAAGAAGGCCGTCTGGCGCTGGGTTTGGCTTGGATTCTGGCTTC
>Ga0308163_10001428_pt1 | contig 26324 bp, 28 predicted proteins | sample PhyTR1_FD_201037 | JGI IMG/M metagenome (GOLD analysis project Ga0308163, IMG submission 201037) | Phyllosphere microbial communities from UC Gill Tract Community Farm, Albany, California, United States - DLSLT.R1 | ecosystem: Host-associated > Plants > Phyllosphere > Unclassified | place: USA... | reverse complement strand
TTCGCTACAGGACAATAGCGGCCGCGCCGCCGTGTTGGGCGACAGGGTGCGCATTGAACAAGTGCTCATGAATTTGCTCAGCAATGCCGTCAAGTTCACTCCACGCGGGGGCCAAATCCAGGTATGTATAGAGCGTGAAGAGAAAACAGTGCGCTTGGATGTAGTCGACAGCGGCCACGGCATCGAACCGCAATTTCTTCCCAATGTGTTCGATATGTATGGCCAGAGCGCGTCCGCCGCCACCCGCATCCAGGGTGGCCTGGGTATTGGGCTGGCGTTGGTACGCGAGATCGTGGGAATGCATGGCGGACGTGTAGAGGCCTTTTCCGACGGTATCGGAAAAGGTGCACGTTTCAGCGTATGGCTGCCCGTTTATGACAGCGCGCCGCTGTCCCAGCACGAGACCGTGCACAGCGTTGCCGACACCCTAGTTGGACTGCGCATCGCCATTGTTGACGCCATGCCCGACATGCTTGACCTATTCGCGTCCTTGCTTGAATCGAGCGGTGCGACGGTTTTCCCAACCGCTAGCGCAGAGGAATGTTTGCGAATCTTGCAACAGGAGACAGTTGATCTCCTGATTGCGGATGTGTCGCCATCGAGCAAGGACACGATTGCACTGATGCAGCAAGTACGCGCTAATGCCCGTGTTGCAAAGCTACCGGCGATTGCCTTGAGCGCCATGACGCGAAAAAGCGACATCGCCGAGATCATGGCAGCTGGATTTTCGGCCCACATAGGCAAGCCGATTGCAATGGAACAGCTCAGCATCGTGGTCAGCAGTCTATTGCCTTCACATATAGCACCCAACACGAGCACATTGCCCATTGCTAAAAAATGACAGCAATGAGGGAGGAGATCGCTAGCACATTTGTTATGGAGTCGGTATGGCTATTCGGATACGTCGTAGCACCCTGATTTCCCAGCATGTTGAAGTAGCGCTCGTCTACAGAGACATGCTTGGAATCGACGAAGCACTCGCATACCTCGCACGCGAAAATATATCGGACGATCTCGCAGAGCGAATCCTCGGTGATGGGCGTCGTGCCAGCGATATTGTAGTTACGCTGGTGCCGGGAGGTAGCTCGGTAACGCCATTTACAATATGCCGAAGGCGCAATCATTTACACGACGCCATTATCGAAGCTGCTCTCAAGATCGAAAGGAAACTTGGGAGGACTTGGGCGCACGCCTTACTACGGGACGAAAAAGTGCCAGATGAAGTAGCGGCTCGTATTCTGGCAGAAGGTCCTCGTCAATTGCGGTGCAAGTCCAAGGTATAATAATTTTATTATAAATTAATAAAAATTACATTTATTCAATTTGATTTTTACCCATAAATTTAATCTATATCCAATGCCAGATATAATTAATTATTACAATTGACACCCAAAATAAAATATGACAATCTCGGGTTTTATCCGGAGTCGAGCAATGAAAACACATATTCTTCATCGTCGGAAAGATTTTCAAACTGCATTGGCTATCGACTGCGCAGTTATCATATTGAAAAATGCAGGGCTCCCCCAAGCTTATTCCGCATTACTTGCAAATGGCATACCAGGAAGAATTGTCAAGCGTCTACTTTCAATGCCTAATAAATGCCGGCGGATCAAAGTGATCGAGATGAGAGCTAACCATACTCAAGCTTTACCTCATCAATAAGCTTGCTTTTCAGTTTACTGTAGCCGCGCGTTATTCGGCACTGAAAGGTCCCCGACCCTCAAAGTGCGACGGCGCCGCAGTTCCCGAAATGATCTAATAGAGCAAGAGTTGCAGTATTGCGGAAGCGGATGTCCGCTCGCGACCTATACGACCCTCAGCTCGTACCTGAGCTGCTTCACACGAAAGGTGTAAATCGCCGAGATTGCATTGCGGCCTTTATCTCTATGTCGGCTTCGAGTGCAGCCGCCTGTCGAAACAAAAACGCCATGGCTTGTGCGGCATTAATGCCGCTTAATTTGCTAGCACCGCCAGCCTCGACTGCCATGAAAGGACTACTTTCGACCCATAGCGGACGTAGCACGAAGTAATGGTTCTCAGCCAACGAGAACGCTGAAGAGCTTGGTGTGCTAATTCTTTTCCCAGTGGGGAAGGAGTTCATCTGGATCCATGCTCTCACCATCGAACCAGGAAAAATGCCATCCCATTGCAGCTTCTAACAGGAGATTTTCCTTCCCAACTCGCTTGACACTGTTGGGTCACTTCCGATTTGACCTGACAGCGTAACTTGGTGGAAAATTATCAATCCAAACCTTTTATTACAATTTTAGGCAACCTACGGGAGACTTGTTTATGAGCGAATTTACTCCTTCGAAGTCCGTCAACCCTTGGACTGAGGGTGACTACCGTGTCAACGGCTATGCTATTCGGACACCAAATGGCAACTACTGGCCGGCGTACGAAATAGAGCGAATTCATGGGATTTATGATGCCCCAAAGAAGGCGGTATCACTTCATGAAGTGCAGATCCAAACTTTCGCTACGCAGGGACTAGCTAAAATGATGGCCGTCTCCCACGGCGTACAGCGAGTTCGCACTAAGGATCGCCTGAGCTGCTGACCTGTGAGTTTTTGCTCAAAGAATCGGTTTGGAAATCACAACGTCGCTGTAATGTGATCGTTGCTGCTGCGCCTCTGACCAGTTCGCAAATTATTGTATGTCTGCATTGACTAAACCTAGCCGTTCACGCCAACATAGCACGTTGCCAGGTTGAAAACACAGCTGTGCCGCGACAGGCCGAAACCGACCCATTGCAGTCCTTCGCGGCACGGCTGTTAGGTAGTTCCGTTGATGACCGCTTCGATTCGATACCCGTCGGGATCAAAACGAAGGCTGCGTAGTAGCTATTGCCATATTCCGACCGAGGCCCTGGTGCGCCATTGCATCGTCCACCATGGCGCAGCGCAGCGGCATGGAATTCGTGTACCTGATTTCGCTCCTTCGCCGAAAAGGCCAAGTGAAAGCCTTCTCCAGGAATCGTCACGTCCTTTGCAAGTTTCAGGCACAGCTTATCGTCACCACCTTCATACCCGTAGCCGACAGCTTCATCATCGGCAAAGACCTTGGTGTACCCTATTGATTTCAAAACCGCGTCCTAGAAGGCAGAGGTTCGGTCGAGATCAGAAACGGCAATAGACAGGTGATGCAGCATTTTTTCCCTATTTCTCTGGTCGATTAGGCTTTGACGCGCAGATTTTCATTCGTTTCACCGTTCTGGTGGAGAACGACTTTCGCTACCGCGTCAATCGTATCGCGTACGAATTCCATGTGGACTAACGTGTTCTTGATAAAGAATCTGCTGCTTGAATAAGGATGGACGGGCGTAATATCGCCTCCCGTGCGGAGCATCAGTAACTGGTCAGCTTCACGCCAGAAAGTGCGTTGCTCCGAGGCGTTTACGGTATACACGCCGACGTAAGTGTCGAGCAAATTGGCGTCCAGTTCGATCTTCTCGAAATCCTGAATTGGCTTGCCTATCGCAATCGCAGCAATTTTCTGTGCGACATATTCTGGGTCCACGATGCCGAAGTCCGCGTTGCTCAGAACCGCTACGAACAGCTGGTCTTTCGGCAAGCGTAGCGCAAAGGTTTGGAAGCCGTTGATACCGCCACCGTGAGCGAACATCGGCTGCTCCTGAAGAGTTCCGATTTCCCACCCGTAACCGTACGCGCTCGAGCTGCCGTCCGCCAGTCTGGAGGGTGTAAATGCCTTAGCCCAGTTCGATGCGCTGATGAGCTTACCGCTGGCAACCGCATTCTCCCAGCGGGCTAGGTCGTCCACGTTCGAGACCAGTGCTCCGGCTGCAAATGCTTGGCTGATGCTCATCGGATCGCACGGGACAAAACTGCCATCGCGATACGTGTGCCCGTTCGCCGCCTGCTGCGGGCTTAGCTCATGCCCTTCGTAATAAGTGTAATGCATGCCCAGTGGAGCAAATATGCGTTGTTCGACGAACTTGGCGTAAGACAGCCCCGACACTTTCTCGATGAGCGCTCCCAGCAAGAAGTATCCGGAATTGCTGTAGTTGAAAGCTGTACCCGGCATGAACTCTAGCGGATCATTTTTGAAACTGTCGATCATCTCGATCACCGTCAGCTCAGTCGCGATGTTGGCATCGAAATTCTTCTTGTCCGTATAGCTAACGATGCCGGAAGTATGGGTCAAAAGATGTTCGACTGTGATTTGATTCCCTCTTGGAGGGTAATCGGGAAAAAAACTCCCTATGTTGTCGGCAAGGGACAACTTTCCTTCCTCGATGAGGATCAACGCGGCTACCGCAGTGAATTGCTTGCTAATTGATCCGAGGCGCATTGTCGCCTCGGGCGACAATGCTTTTTGCTTGGCGACGCTGGCCATGCCATAAGCCTGGCGGAACATTGTCGTGCCATCGAACGTGATGATAACAATCGCGCCTGGTTCATTCGGCTTGTAGAGCGGAACAATAGTGGCGTCAATTAAAGACGCAAGAGCGTTGTCAAGGGCGGTCAGAGCATTGCAAGTGGCGGGTGTGGGCATTTAGTAATTTTCTTCTGTAATACTGAGTGATTGCTGGTGAAATATTTATGTTCCGCTGATATACAGTAGCGATCTACGTCACCAAATAACTCGATGCTGCCAGGCAACTCCGGGGCGTTGCGAAGGACCGCTTTGGCCGAATACAGCCGGTCAAGCAGCACAGCATGTTGCCGACGCGAAAATTCCCATCCGACCGTGGCGGGCTGCAACCGACCCAGAGCGGAAGTTAGACCGCGCGGCGCGAATTTCCGTTCCTAATGGAACGCTGCTTGAATCACTGACTGAAATGAAAAGTCAGGTAGCAAAAAGGGCTGACCTACTGGCCGTACCTTTGGCAATACCGTCCACTCGCTTATTGAGGGTCTCGCGCCACTTGCCCAAGCGCTCGATGTCATCACTTAAGTCGTCTGGGCCTGGTATGGGAAGCCTGCCGACGGCTGCGGCGGCGTCGTGCTCGAACTTCGAAGATTTGGTCATGCCAACGTCGATCTCACGATAATCGTCGTCCGTCACCGTTACCCCTTTGAGGCGTTGGGTCGAAACACCCTCGCCGAAGCGCTGCACGGCTCCGTTAAGTAGGACTTCCTCTATGCAGCGCTCCCATGCAAGGCGTAGATGGCCATAGCACTTCACCGTCAATTGGCGCTGGAGGTCTTCATCGCCATCCTTAGCTGCCTTACGGACATCAACCAACATCTGCCGCAAGCGACTCAGGCGATCCTTTGTGCCAAGCACGTCAAAAGGCAGGTCTTCGGAATGGACGCCGTGGCCGTCTGCCGTTTTGCGGATATAGTTCTTGGTCAGCTGTGCGCCGACCTCCTTCGCCTTCTGTTCCAAGATTAGTAGGAAGTAAATGTCGTGTGTGAAGATAATCACCTGCCGGGTCAACGATTCCTTCACCAGCCGTTCAGCCACCTCCCAGCGGCGCCGGTGATCTAACGAAGAGATTGGGTCATCGAGCACGATGCCGCCGTGCCCCTTACCAAGTCGGATCTCCGCCATGAAGGACGCGATCGCAAGGGCGCGCTGCTCCCCTTCACTGAATATGGCCGTCGGCGTGCCACCGCCTGGTAACTGCAGCGTCAGCTTGAACTGCGTCTTTCCGCCGGGCGACTCAGCCCTCATCACAACGTTGAGGTGATGGAGCTTGAGGAGCTTGAGTTCTGCGTTGAGGGCATCAGCTAATTCCTGGGTTGCCGTCGTGCGCGAAAGTTCAGTCGACTTCCGGGAGATGCCCCGCGTCTCCATGCCGTTGATACATACCTGCAGCTTGTGGCAGAGTTCGTGCTTGGTCATTGCCTCGAGCACGGCACCCTTAACCTCAGCCAACCTGCGGCGAGCGTCGAGTTCCATTCGCTCAGAAACCATGATTGCCTTGAGTTTCTCATCAGCAATGGCATCGAGGGCCTTAGCCTGTTCGTGTAGGCGCCCGAGAATATTATCGAGGCCGGACTGCGGGGTGTCAGATAGTTCGGGGAGCTCGTCCCAGGCGAGTTTGCCTGCGGCGGCCTGTAGCAAAGCCAATTGGCGTACTCTAACGGACGCCTGGATGGCTGTGCAGGCAGCTGCGACTTCCGAACTAAGTTCGTTCACTTCCTCAACCAGGTCGTCGCGAAGCATCAGATCTACGCTTGCTTGTTGAACGACCCTGAATGGGATGGCAGCGGCATCGCGCGCATCCTTCGCCGCCTTCTCAGCTGCCGCTCTTACGAATGCGTCGAATCGCAGCAGCCGTGCAGCCCCCTCTTGCCCGAGAGCGTTTTGACAAAGGGGGCATGCTGCATTTACTGGAAGGTCAGGAAATTCATGGTCCGCGTGGCTGAGCTCGGAAAAAGCCCGTGCAGCTTGGAAGAGCGCCTTCCACTCCTCGCCGCCAGTGCCTGCCAGTTGGCCGGGTGTCGCCTTGAACTCAGTTGCAGCGAGAGCTGCCGCGACCTTGGCCGCATTCGATTTACCGATTAGCTCCCGAAGCGAAGCGACCTTCTCTTCGCTCACGACGTCGATCGCTGCAGCTACGCGCTCCACTAACGAGGTGAGGCGACTAGCCTTCTGCCGCAGAGCCAAGGCCTTCAGCTTGGGATCGGTTTGGGCTAAGGTCTTGTTCAGTAGCGCGAGCCGCTCCAACTCAGCTTCACTGATAGTGGCCAAAGTCTCGATGTCTTCAGCCTTCGTGCTAGCTGGGATTCCAAGCAGTTTCTTAGCGACCTCGGTCTGCTCTCCAGCGAGGACGACATAGGCAGCGTTGCTCGGAGCACTCGCAGCCTTCTCTGCTGTGGCACGAATCTTAAGCTTGTTGCATGCGCCAACCAGTCCTTCCAAGATGTCTAGCCCATATGGAGAGTAGGCAAAGTCGCCGTGGTTGTCGATATAGGCACGAGCACAGTGCGTATCGAAGATCGCAATGTCCGACAGAGGATGGGGCGGCTCGTTGCCATCCTTCCATGGTAGATCAATCGGAATGCCGTCAATTTCCGTCTCAAACGTCGCCTCGGCTGGTCCGCACGTCCCTGGCTCCAGATTCGCATTTGGCAGAATCGGCTCACGGCGATCACGGGCCCGGCAGGCTTTCTTGAACACTCGCGAATACCCGGATTTGCCGACGCCATTCTCGCCGTAGATGGCCGTCACGCCGGCTCGCGCTACTGGAAGCCGCGCGCCTTTCGCCAGCGCATTGACGTTGACGAGTCCCTTGATGGCGGTCAGCAGAACGACTCGAGTTGGATCGGCCGGAGGTGCTACTTGGGCATCCTGGAGCTTTTTGTGTTCACGCCCTTGCGGGTCCGGGATACCGACCTCCATCTTAGCCAAGGCGTAAAGGTCGTCTAAGTCGCCTGTATTAAGCGTCCGATCGGCATACAACCTTGCGATAGCGTCTTGTTGCCATGCAGCGAGGTCTTTGGACCATGTATGGATTTCTTGCAGAATCGTCACTGACTTGCTCTTCCTCTAAGTAGTGCAATAGATTTGCTCTCCGGCTTCTTATCGGAGCTAAAACTGTACTACTTAGCTGGAGCCTAATGGACATGCAGCTGCGCTAACTTTGGATTCCTGATCTCAGTCTTGAACGGGCAGTCAACTTGTTGCATCCAGAGGCCGATGAAGCCGATGAAGTCGATCCTGACCGTTGGGCTAGCATAGCATCTCGACAAGCTGAAAAAATCACAGACTGTAACCACCGGCTGAAACCAACCCAAAGCTGCGTTGGAGCGCATGCCGGAGTTCACCTTCTCAGTAAATCGTGGCGGGGCATTAGTGATCCAGATACGGCTGCAAAATCTGCTCGAGCCAGTCGATAAAGAAACGCACGCGCCGCGACAGATTGTGCCGGTGCGCCACCACGACCAATACTGGCAAGGGTTCAGGACGCAGATCGGGGAGGATTTCGACCAGCTCACCCAGAGCGAAATGCACCAGCACGATAAGCAGCCACAGCTTCGCTGATGTACTCTCGGGCACGATGATCCCTGCAACGGAGAGTGAGTTCGACAAGATCTTCCAAAGGTGACGCCAAGATAACCTCCTAATAACTTCCTGCGGGTGTCCTAACTATGACGCGCAGACTTACCAAGGCTAGCCGCAACTCGCCAAGAGTTTCGCGAAGTGCTAATCGCCTGCTTCTGGCCGAGGGCTGCCTGTTCAACAATTGCTGTGAGTCGAGCCAGATCGGCCAAATCCTCCGACAACCAGTTGAGTTTAAATCCTGAAATCCGCCAGCTGCTTGCCGCCGGCGATACCTTCCGCGATCCATTTCGGCTGACGCCCACGGCCTGTCCAAGTTTGAGCTTTGTTGGCAGGATTGTGGTACTGCGGCTCTACCTTCTGCCCTTTCCGCTTCGACAGCTTTTTTGAACCTACCGCAAGTAATTCTTCGACTGTCACACCAACTTCCTGTGCAATCGAGAGAATCTGCTGACGTGCTTTCGCTAAGTCACCTTGTTGGCGGTTCTCAATCTCTTGGTCGATGTCATTTTGGAGTGCCTTCAGTTCGCTGAGGTTGTAGCTTGACAGCGCAATCTTCGCCATTTTGTTTCCTTTTCAATGAGTTATAACGTTCTGGTGCGATTCTACTATGCGCTCATCAAATTTGATGGTTTACAGAGCACAGTCAGCGATCTTCTTGAGCGCTTGAACACGGCGTTCAGAACAATTGAATCTGCCCAAAAGAAGGAAAAATTCTGGACGCGCATAGGCGTCAAAAAGCGCTCCGTACTTGGGAATGACTCTGGGCGGCACGGTCCGATGAGGCCTGTGAGCGCGACTCAAACGGCGCTGCCCGGCGCTCGGGATACCGGTCACTAGGGCAAGGTTCGATTGAACCCAGCGCTTGGCTCAGCTCAGCTGTTCTGCCCACGCTAAGACGCTGCAGACTGTCAAAATGGGCAAACCACCACGGTGCTACCCGTAGTCTGTACGAACGGATTGGCTGACGCGCACCGAACGACCGCGTAGGGTTACTTGCAACCGAACATAGTGGCGATCGAGGCATGCGCATATTGCTGATACCTCGCCAGCGACCGAGCGGATGGCCAGATGTAAAGATGGTTTGGAAAATCTGCGGTCGGTATTAGGTAAATCCCATCAACCTGCTCATTAGACGTGTCTGCGCGAACCCAGATGATGAAGTCAACGGCAGGCTGGTGCACAAGCGCGACCTTCCAGCAGGGATGACTTCGTTCATATCGGCATCGTGTGCAGAGTAGACGAACGGTAACTCCGTTTAGTCTAAACGTGCGAGGGCTGAGTTTCTCGACCAACGCATTCACAGCAGCGGCCGACCGTTCGAGTTCGATCGTCATATCGCGAGTGATGCACCGCATACGGTACCTAGTGATCGTACTGCCGGTAAGGGATGGCCAAGTCACGCCGGCAAGCCCCATGGCTGATGTGATCCCGTTGAAGCGGAAGGCATACGACTTCACAGCTGGGCCGCCACTGGCGTTGATAAGGTCTGGAGTGACCGTTCCGTGTTCGACGAATATCTGGCGAAGAACATCGAGCATCTCATCGTCTGACCATTGGCGCCGCCGCCGATTTCGCTCTGCGCGTGCATCCTCCAGCAGCTCGCGAGACACGATTGCGTCAAAGGCATCCTCCACCCTTACCCAGGCGGCTTGCGCATTCGCGCGACGCGAGCTTTTCAACCGCTGCGTGCTCCGGTTGAACACTAGTGTCCCAGTATATTTGTCGTTTGTAAGGACTTGTTTGACATGGTATGGCGACCAGGTGCGGCCGAACTCGTTATGGACTCCTTCGAGATTTAAGCGACGTGCGATACTCGTATCAGACATGCTTTCGGTTAAGTACATATCGTAGATGCGGTGGATTATCGCTACCTCGTTGTCAGGACCTTTAGCATAGGTCACTCTGTCGGTAGGCATGCTTTTACGCTCCCCGACGCCGAGCAGAGCCTTGGGCTGGCCAGCGGCCGAGATCACTATACGGCGTAAGCCGTAGCCAGCCAGTCCGCCTTGTTTAAACCCTGCTTCGGTCAGGCGGCACTGAGCACGAAATACTTTCGCAGACAACTCTCGGCTGTACTCGGCGGCCATGGCACGCTTTAGTCCCTTGAGCACGGCAGCAAGCGGTGATCCGTCGTTGGTAAAAGGCTCTGCGCAGTACGCGACAGCAATGCCTGCGCGGCGGCAAGCGTACTCATAATAGGCGCTCTCGTCGACGTCCTGGAAGCGACCCCACCTACTTACATCGTAAACCAACACCACACTGAAGTCTGCACGGCTGGCCTGAATATCAGTGAGTAGTTCGAGCAGACCAGCTCGACCGTCCAGAGTAAGGCCGCTTCTACCCTTGTCGCGATACATCTTTACGACCGTGAGTTCGTGTGCCATTGCGTACTCTCGCAACGCTGCCTCTTGGTGCTCGGTTGAGTAGTTCTGGTGCTCGGTAGATGCTCGGAGGTAGAGCGCAGCTGTGCTGGCGTAAGTTTTTAACATAGGAACCCCGGATCGCCGTGCGCAGCGAGACCGAACATCGAGTTAGCACTTAAATATCGCATACGCGCGAACTGCTCTAAGTTCGATTCCTTCAGATAAATCGGCCCCGGTGCCAAGTCGGACGCGCTGAAAAGGTAGTAGCCCGCGATGGATCCCGTTATCGACTCAAATCGACCGACGATGGTGAAATCCATGTTTGGCCTGCCGAAAATTCTCCAATTTCGCTGACCTCGCTGAGGGTTGCGTGGGACGGCAATCATTATCTGCACATGAAGCGTCCCATTTATTAGAATAGTATCTGACTCACTTGTTTTATCAGCGGTGCCGCCGGCAGTGTGGGCGAGCGTTTCGACTTCCTGCATAAGCTTAAAGTGTTCGGAAACAAGCCGCTTTTTTGTCGTAACAAATGCATATTTCGGTGACGCCGGCAGGCCGGCCGCGTCATAAGCATCCATGAGTGAGCCGAATGTGCGCACCAGCAGCTGTGGATCGGGCATCAACGGGTCTGCCGCGATGATCTTTGCGTTCACTGTCCCGTGCCGACCATGACATGATTGAAGGAGATTGATCAATTCATGCGCCGTGTAGCGCCTCATCCGACGAGCTCGTTCGGCTTGGACTAGATCGAATACTTCGGTGCAGATGATCGGGGCCAGCGCCTCTTTTTTTACGATCCACAGATCAGTGGCGTTACGGGTGCGACGCGCAGATAACTTGCATGAGCGCCGGTTGTAGGCGAGCGCGCCGCAATACTTCACGTTGGTCAGCAATGAGTTAATCATCGGCTGAGTCCACGGGCGGTCAAACTCGCTGAGGATCGCCTCGGCATTGAGCAAACGCGCCAGGCCAGCCTCGCTCGCGCCTTGTTCCAAGTAGAGTGCGTACACACGTCGCACCGTTGTTACCTCATGCTCGGGACCCCATACCAGCACAACACGATCCGTTGCTGAAATCTTTGATTCACCGTATTCGAGAATGGCACGCGGCAAGCCGCAAGCCTTGAGGGCCAAGCGCCTTAGCCCATACCCGGCGTGGCCACCTTGTTTGAAGCCCATTTCAATAAATCTGGCCTGTGCCGCGAATACCTTCTCGGACAGATCTCGGCTGTACTCGGCCGCCATGAGGCGTTTCATGCTCTTGAGCAGAGAAACGTATGGCCCCGCATCGTCTGCAAATTGCTCACCACAATAAATTACATCGATCCCGGCACGCTTGCAGGTGTGCTCATGATAGGCGGCCTCATCAATGTCTTGAAACCGTCCCCATCGGCTCACATCAAACACCAATATGCAACTGAAATTAGGATCCGGCGACTGGACGTCCTGCATAAGCGAGAGCAGCCCAGACCGTCGGCGAATGTCCAAGCCGCTCTTGCCATCGTCGACGTACTCTCGAATGATTACGATACCTCGCGCCGTTGCGTACTCCTGGATTTTGGCACGTTGGTGGTCGGTTGAGTAGTCCTGACTCTCAGTCGACATGCGAACATAAATCACAGCGCGATTTGCAGCACGGTCGACCATAGAGCCTCCAAATTTGATGTGGGGCAATACGACGCCAGTTTTTTGGAAGACTATACGAGGATGAGTAAAGACGCCACCTCAATCAAAAACAGCCCAACGATCCTCGCCACCGCGCTTGCTCTGGGGAAGATACATGGCGCGAGTTTCGCTGCGACTTATTTGCATGACGCAGGTATCGCAGCAGACGTTATAGTTGAATTATTGTATGGTTCTGCGATCGGGCGCAGTCGAGAGTCGGCCCCTGGTTCTTGGTCTTCCACTCGCCTTCGCCCAGCATCTTGATACCCGTGATGTTGATCAGGAGGTGCAGTCCCATTTTTGTCGGCTGCGCTCTGATCGTCACCGAAAAAATATTTCAAGCGCCGGCTAACAGTGCGGAAGTCGGGCACCTGCCAGTCCAGGCCAGCGAACTGGCAGCCTCTGATAGTGAGGCAAAACTGGATAGCCGCCTCGCTGTCCTTCGGACGGCGACCTTGCTTGCCGCTGGCACTGCCGCGCCAGCACATGCCCTTATCCAGCTAGATGAGGAGGGAGACGCGCTCTCAGCGCAGTGCTGTAGTCTTTCAAATTGCTCGTTCGGTACTTCGGTTTTGCTGGGGCATTTATTCCGTCAGTTTACCCCGCGCCTACGCTCGACCGCTGTACGGGCAGATTTGTGCAACAAAGCCGTCCAAAGTAGAAAGAACTTCCTTTAAATCTTGATGCTTTTTCTACAGAGGGCCGATGCTAAGTTTTTTAAGCAACATAGGTGCCTGTGCGGCATCTAGCAGCCCGCAATATTTCATCATGCCACCCTAGCACGGCACTCGGGGCGACCGGCATTGCATTCTTGGCAACCCACGAGTTGGGGAAATAAAACCATGCCGCGATTGCCCATGCGTCTTCCTCGCGCAAAATTTGCAGGATCTCCTTGATGATTGGCAGTGGATGTCCATTTCCATCGAACTGATACGTTGCGTAAAACTGTGAGCCGTCGTGTTCTACACCAAAGATCTTCCCCTCGGCAACCCACTGCAGGAATTGCTCAGACTCTACGTGCGTACCGGATTCCCAAGTGGCACCGTTAAAGATTTGCTTACGTGTTTTTATCTGATATGCCTCGTCATGAGTCATATTATCTCCCTTGCTTGGTTGAGGCACAACTTCCCGTCGGCCGTCCAGATAAAGATGAGTATTAGCCTGGTCGCGCTAAACGTGTGAATGATAATGAGCAATCCAGCTTGCGAGCTGGTTACGTATGATCCTACTGTGGCGTAGTCTCGGCATTTTTTACATGTTGAACGTTGCATTATTGATACTGAGCCGCGTGAAATCCCGGCGCAATCGAGACGCGATAGTGGCGGCTCAATGGTACACCACTGGAGAGAGGACCTTCCCTACCAGGTCGCTCCAAACGTATTCATCTTTAGCGACGTACGGCGCAAGCTGCGACTTCTAATCGGATCCGGGCCATGGAGTCTATCGAGCCTCAGTGACGACGACGACTGGAGAGACTACAAGTGGCGTGACCGCAGGCTTAGCTCCATCGCAGGGCCTGTCGACACCCCATGCTGGCGGAAACCCAAGAGCCATACTTAAGAGCAATTTTAATTATATTATATCAACTAAATGCCTCGACGAATACCGTCGCGCGCTGATCAGGACCGCACTGACGAACGGAAGCCACGAAACCATATAGGATCTATAATCAACGCCTAGAGTGATGAATGAAAGAATCTAAATCGATGCTCGGTTCGTTATACCCCCATCGAATGTTGGAACACCTAGCCAGAGCACAATCAGGAGATTATGATGATGAGCAACTCCAAAAATACTTTTGACTTTATCAATTTGGAGTTCGAGAAGATCCCTACTGACTTCCCCAAGACCGTATCCAACGGGGCAATTCCGGGAGCTCAGCCCAAGTTTCTAGCAAGCTTATATCAAGGTCACTTCTATGAAATGGGTACATCTCCGCCTGAAGTCTACAGTCGTTGGGTAACCTGTAGCGATCTAGCCGAGCAGTTAGTATCGAAGGCTTTCGATTCCAAAGAAGGAAAGCGTTCTCATATGAGTGAACATGAAATACTTGAACAATATCGCAAACGACTTTTATCGACGAATTGGACAAGCTCAGCCGAAGCAGAGTGGATTATGATTTATGTGGCGAAGAAGCTAGATTGGAAATATAAAATTCAAACCGGAGAATAAAATGCTACCTCTTAAGATGAAAATTCACAATTATAATTATGCCCCAGCTGGCATTATGAAAATAGTGCCGATAAATTTTTTAACCTACTTTACTCTCGTAGATAATAAAAACACTGTTCGCCTTTCAAAAAATCGCTTACTGAACCCAGATATTAGCAATCTGGAGAATGCAGCGCCTAGAGTTTCTGCTCCGAGCTTACCGGAAATTATAAATAACACGCAGTCGGGAATTTATGGTTCTACGGAGGTTCACAGCAACCAAATATGGTAGCCAAGTTATAAATAAAAATCACCGAGCCAGGTCGGTTTATGACTCGAAGATTTTATTTTATGAGCAACACCTGAAGAAAAGCATGCAGACAACCCTATGTTCGCACCAACATGGTTCTCACAATTTCCGACGCCGATGCCAGCACAAATTAGAATTATTGGTACAGCTGGTTGGATCTAGATATAAGACTTAAAAGTTCTCCTCTTTGCAATTCGGACATGCTTGAGTAAGTAAGAATTATCTCCGCCAGACGATCGTCATCACAGTACAAAAATGCTACTGGCACACCTAAAACCTTAGCTAATTCCTTGGCGAATTTTACGGATGGCTCGTGCACGGCGCCTTCGTACCGGCTGATCCTCGCGCTACTAGATGCTTCGTCAAGGCCTGCCAGCACTCCCAGGCGGTCTTGGGGTAAGTTCACTCTTAAGCGGGCTTGACGCAGTCTACGGCCGAATGTTGGATTAATGATTTTGGAGCTGACGGGCATCCTTCGATACTCGTAGATCCTTGCGAAATTTTCTCTACGTAAAACGTAGAATTGCGCGAAAAGTTGCTATACTGCCAGTTCTTGTTAGAGCGAAAGATTTCGTTGTGACGGTACGCCGGATATGGCCACAAAGCTATCCAGACGCTGCCCTTCCAATGTCTTCAGGCGCTCTGACTAACTTCAAAACCTTCAAGGACATGATGCGCGTATCAAATCTTTCAATCGTAGCGACTATCCTCACAGTTGCCGTAACGGGATGCGGTGGCGGTGGCGGTGGCGGTGACAGGAGCCCGGTTGCCAACAATCCGCCCCCTCCGGTCGTGACCAACCCAACCACGCCAGTCACCCCGACTCCTACGCCGACCCCAACGCCGCAGTCCGCAAACCTGCAAGTGGCCGTGGCACCGACCTACGTCACGGGTTCGAGCGAAGCGGTTGCACTGGTCAAGCTCAACGCCTTCCGCGCTGCGCAAGGTCTGGGTGCGCTGAATCAGAACGCAAACGCCGACATCGCATCGAAGAACCACGCGGCCTACGTGACGACCAACCAAAGCGGCGCTACGCCTCACGCTGAAGTTGCTGGAAAGCCAGGCTTTACCGGTGTCGATGCAATGGATCGCCTGATCGCTGCTGGCTACCCGACCAAGAGCGCTACGGAAGTGATCGCATTCAGCATGCAGTTCCCAAGCACTGACGCGTCGGCAATCGACAACCTGGCCAACACCGTGTACCACCGCGCAAGCATGATGTACCAGGGCATGACCACCGTCGGTATCGCACCGGAAAGTCAGGACAGCCCACTGTACGTGGCCATTGGCCTGACCACCCCGCAGGTCAACGCTGGTGACTACGTGGGCATGTACCCGGCCAACAATCAGACCGGCGTGTGGCTGACCCACAGTGTCGAATCGCCAAATCCGTTCTATCAGGAAATGGCAATGAGCCAGGAAAACATGTGCACTAAAACCAGTGCGCCCGTCAGCCTAACCTCGGAAGCATCGACCACCCTGAGCGTGACGAACTTCACCGTGACGGAAGAAGGTCAGACTGCGCCACTGGATGCTCGCCTGATCACCAAATCAACCAGCACCCAGGACAACACGTACCTGACCCCGAACGTCGCCTTCCTAGTCGGTAAGGCACCGTTCAAGCCAAACACCAAGTACAACGTGCGTTTCGTTGGCAAGGCGACTGGCGCAGCAACCGGCAGCAACACCGGCCTAGCGATCGAGAAATCGTGGACCTTCAGCACAGGCGTGTTCAAGCGAGGATGTTAGACCCTTCCAAGGTCTACTAGCTTACTCGTAAGAATAAAAATTATCTTTCACGTAGGCGCGATGCGCTAACCGATCACGTTCAAAAAATGTTAAAACAGATTTTTATCGCTTCAACCGTAGTGATTACTGCGCAGGCATTGGCTCAAAACATTCCACCATTACCCGGGCCTATTAATCCGAGTGCTAAAGATTCAGAGACTTTCCTTTGTGATGTTTCGAGTATTAATGAAGATGCTATTAATCGGACCAGCAATCTGTGGACGACTGCAGCTCGCGGAGGGAAATTTCAAGCTCTCAGTCCCTTAAAGATTAGGGTTATGTCCGAATCTGAGGTAACTGCTGCTTTAGACGTCTACGCTTTCTATAAGAAATATGCAGCTGCCGCTTACATTAAATCACCGATGTACGACCGAGGCACCCGCTTGACTCAAAAATTTGTAGTCGGGAAATGCACTATCGACTCAAGTCGGGCTACCGTAGTTAACTTACAAGCCATCGCGCTAAATACTTATAAAAAACCAATCACCGAAAAAGATCACTTGTTAATCTTCCTTGCGTTCAATAAAAGCCCAATCAGTAATGAACGTATAGCAGAAATATTTTCTGACGAGATGTTATCCAGTGATGCATTTGAACGCCGAGAACAGATCAAGAAATTCTCAGAATTGGCAAAATCTGAATCGAAGAAGGCAAACAACCGTTTCCTGATACTGGAAAGTGATTTGGAGTTAGGTCCTTACGATTTCGAAAAAAATACCTTTGAACTACGCGATTTAAAGAATTCAGCAGAGCGTTACTCCTATCAAGCAGTGACAGATGGAAAGAAAACTCCGCCAAACTACGAACTGACTGTTCAAGCAGCCCTGCTAACTTACACGCCGAAATCAATCGACGATGCTAAGAGAATTGAGCGCGCACGAAATAAATCTCAGCGCCTAAGTTTAAAGACGTACGTGCAGATCAGCGAAGCATCGAATTCACGCGGACCGCTGATTAAAGCAACGGTTGCAGCAATTTCGGTATATTCGCAAAATGGAGAGCTTTTATTCATTAAAAACGCGAAATAACGATTTCGAGACTAAATTAGTTGCGGCTAAAAAAATAGGGCTAATAAGCCCTATTCCCACAAGACTACTGCAAAAAAGTTTGATATCAATATCAATCAACGCTCCACACCAAAACTGATTCAGATTTTTCTAAAGAAAATTCATGAATTGAATCTCGTATAAATGTGCTCTCCGAAGTCTCAAAAAAATATGCTCCAGGATTATTCACTAACTCAAATGCGCGAACAATTTTTTTTATAGAATAATCGCCGGAATCGCTTCGACTGGATTGTAGGCTAATTTTACACTTTACAACCCCATCGTCAGTAATGAAACGGAGAACATCGCAAAATGCATCAAATAAATATCGCGACCAATACGATTCGTCGCCATTTTCGAGCAGGATATCGACGTGAAAAATCTGGACATTTATGGAAATCTCAATTAGCCGATAACGTTGAATTTCGTGCTCCGGGAAGATGGCTTGAAGCACATCTAATCGACTGCAGCGCCATGAATTATCTGCTTCAAACATTTGTTTCCCTTTTGCTATTAAGTTTTTTTAGAGTAATTTATTTGGCAAAAACTACGTTTTACGTAGAAATGTACACGTATATTCATTGCAGGTAAAGTGTTTCCGACGCCCCCCATTGGAATTTGACCGAGTACGTCTGCTTTAAGTACAGTGCAAAGTTACAAGAAATCAAACCTTTATGGTCGAGTGCCCCCTGACACAAGCTGTCAGTAAATAGCGCTATACTTTAGTGAACAATTATTTTCGGGCTACAATAATTGCTTCGAGGGACACGCTAGAGTATCTTCTTTGAACGAGGTCACTGAAAGTTTTTTGAAAACTTCTGACCGCATTACGTTCCTTCAACAATCCTCTCCTTCGCCATATTTGAATTAACCGTTCAAACGGTCCAATTATACAGTTAGGTAAAACTGAAATTCTAATATTGTAATCTTACGAGACGCAAATTCCCTGATCTAGAATAAAATTCGCGCAACCGGCCCGCTAGAAAATTGAATTATCGAATCTTTACTTCTCTTATATGTAGACTCGAGTCACGATCAACCATGTCGACAGCTTGATCGAGTCGCTTATAATCGATCCCTAACAAATAAGCGTTTGATGCCCATCGGGCAAACTGTTCGAGAAACTGATTTTCCGCAATTTTCAAACGTGCTATCTCAGCACGTTGGGTTTCAATAATAACAAGAGCTTCATCGAGCTCGACTACATTTGACCTAGTCTCCTGCACCGGCGTACTAGCTAGAATTTGATTTTTACTCTTGTAGGCAATTTGGATAACTTGATGCCCTGCAAGAGCTTGACGGGTATAGGCTGCACCTAGAGAGGTTTCAATTACGAAAATTAGGGCGTTCCAAGTTAGCCTTTTCCCTGTCCAAGAATCGATAATACCGAGGATCATTTGGATAGAATCGTCGGTTAGGTTAGGCGCCCTAACCTTTTTTATTAAATCTTGCAATTTACCAATCCTTAAATATCGGTTTTACCTGGAGCAAGCAGGCTAAAAATAGCAGTAGACTCGTCCTCCAGATATGACGTCTGAATTACAGAAGATGTAATCATTCCATCTTGTACAGCAATACTCCGAAGGTGCTCCAGTTCTGAGTAGTCGCGCTGTCCTGTCAGGCGAATAGGGGTTCCAACCAAGACACGGGGATTTTCCATAACAGAAAGAAGCTCATTAGCACGATGCAATCTCAGCTTCTGCGCATCCATCCACCGATCAGCCCCATAAACACCCTCTCGTGCTGCTGCGTCAGCTTTCGAAAGAAGCTGTTTTAGCTCTTCGACTTCACGTTTTAAATTTTCCTGCTTTACACTATCCCCTTTAATACAAAATTGTTCAGAGCAGTTCAGACAATCTTCGTGTTTTTCACATGGGCTTGCTGAAAAATCATGTACACAATATCCAAAATCAGTTGTATGCCCTGCTTCGATACCTAGCCTTTTGAATTCTTTTCGAGCATAAAGTTGTATTGGGTAAGCCCTGATGGCGGGAAGTGACGATAATGATTCGCCCAAAAGCGACGTTGCACGGTCTGAAATTTCCTTGCTACTAAGGTGATTGTAAGCCTCGCCTCGGGAGGTTCGGCCAGACCAAAGGTTAATATCTATTTCTGAAAGTTCGCCAGTCTCATGTGCAAGCTGATTTAGATAATGACGGAATGCGTGCGAAGATATTTTCAAGGGAGATATCTCACCTTCAACAATCTCATTAACGCCAAACTTTGCAAAAATTGAAAACTTGTTTTTTCCGTCAAGACGGTAATTTAAATCAACACGATCCATTGGCGTATAAAGGCACATGGATGGCCGGCGAAGTCTACTGCTAAATTTTGGCAATGTAAAAAGAAGCTCACTACATTTCCAGCGTCTAGTATTGTCTGAGTAGGGGAAATGTCTAGGCAAATCCGAGATCACAATTTTTTCGACATCAGAAAAACGGTGAAGACTTTTACGGCCAATTTTAGAAACTGTCATAAGGTTGTTTCGCTTGCACCACACGTCTAAATCCTGGGTGTCGTCGTTCCATAACAAAAGTGAAATCTCATCGCGAGTGAGAAGCTCTTTGCTACGTAAGTATTCCAAATGATCTGGGAGATAAATTTTCGTTGGATAGGATTTATGAGACGATAGTTGATCCTCATACCACTTCGCAATGACTCTGGGTTGATCTGTTACTTTTTTAATTCGAGTTATCGCGTTCCGCACAAGTTCGCGCATCACCTCCGGAATCGCTTTCATTTGAGGCAATGCGCCCTTTGATGGCCACCACCGCAGCGAGTAACCTAGGGAACCATCCCCTTGCGTTGGCGACTCGCAGTCGACAGGTAGAGAAACCAACTCGTTAGCGCGGTCTGGCGAGCTCAGCAATAATGCGCACATAGACGTGTAAACAATATCTTCTGGATCTACAGCAGAGTAATATGCATGTCCCAATGCGGCCAGAATCTCCCCACTAGGCATCTTTTCTTTTCGGCGATTTTCAAACTCTTCGCCAATCCGCCCATGATATGTGGGTGAATGGAGGGAACTGCGCCATCTAAATTGGGTGCAACCGATCCCCTTTTCGTCAAGCAAAGACGCTATTCTCTCTATTGAAGTTCCGATACCATGAGCGGTTGAGACACTATAGCTTTTCTTAATTGCAAGCTGCGCGGCATCTAAGATTTCAAAGTTAATATCTGTCGGGCTTACGCTTCCAACTAAAGCTAGAGCATGACTGATAGCACGAAGGGCCTGCAGATCCCTCATAAAACTTATTTTTCTTGTTAACTCATATTCGTAAATAACGAGAGCTTTCGAGAATGAGAGAAAGGGCTCCAGTAGCCACTTGGGTTGGATATTAGCACTTGGTCTCGGTTGTTCCCAGGCGCTGAACACGATTGTCGTGCCAGTGCGTTTTGCTTTTTGACTCAGGACATGGGTTACGTCCCACACGTTCAATTCAAAATTGAATTCTTCTCCAAAAACTTTAGACGTTTTTGCTTGTCTAATGAATTCTTCCAAATTTTTCTCTAATGCGGATTGGCGTCTTGATACGAGCTTGCTAATCTTTGAATTCATGCAGTTTCCTGGTTTTGACACTGCAGAACAACCTCAGCGATGGCTAATAATGTACGGTCATGAAGCCTTATCATATGCAAATCTCCTTGCGCTTCCAGTCTTCGTTTTTCGCGTTTTTCCGACAAAAAATTAAAAATCGCTTCGTGCGGCGCATCTATCCATGGTCTAAATTTTTTGCATGTGTAGCATGCAATTGGAGCCAAGTGCCCACAGTGACCGTTCTTCTTACATTTCCCGAGCTCTTCGCCAGAAGGCAATATCCTAAGATCCCTGATCACAGAGCCAGCCTGGTTAACCTCGTCAACCTTAGATCGTAATTCACCACGAAAAGCTTGCGCAAGCGGAGCCAATTCGAAAGCGAGCGCTTTGTCAAGCCTATTCTGTAACTGTGGGGTTGCTGCAATATAGGGTGCGCTGCTTTTAATATCTCGATGTCCCAACATCTTAGCAATCACTGGCGCAGGAACATTGTCTGCGGCCAGCCGAGTTCCATAAGTCTTCCTCAACCGAGCAGCGCCAAGGACAATTTCGGAACCAACTCTTTCTGAAGCCACATTAAGTTCGTCAAACACGGAACGAAGTCTGGATCGAACGCCTGCGACTCTCAAATGAAGTGTCAGATAATTTCCTGACAGACCTTCTGAACTATCGGCCTCAGCCCAATCGGGAACGTAACGATCTTGTTTTTCGAATTCATATCTTTCGACACTGCCTTGAGTAGAAGAGAAGAGCGGGGCAAGTTTGACGTCGAGCATATCAGCTTCGTGTTTTACCATCTGTCTCTTGCAATGGTTGTAAAACAGCTCGCCTATTTCCTTGATAATAGGCCACTCATACATCTCATCGCGTGGATGCTGACCCTGCTGCTTGATTCTAGGAATTGATAGTAAGTAACTAGTAATTCCTCCTTCTGAATTTCGTTTTAGGTCGCAGACTTTTAAAAGTGCAACTTGGCGTGGTCGCAAGCCAAGTGAGGTTACCAACCAAGTAATGAGAAATAGCTCAGTAGAAATTATCTTTCTGGCATAAACATCAGTAAGACTTTCGTAAAAGCTTTTGAATTCGTTATCGGTCAATGGGCCTGCAATGGGATCCCAAGTGCGAACTGATTGCCCAATTAAGTCGGACCTTCCCGCCTGCTTATTGAGAAAAAGAACAACTTCACTATTGATGCCATCGTAACCATGCTCATTCCATTTATAAAAAATAGACCTAACTGTGGTCTTATATTCAATGAAAATATGGGGTTTGGACCAGAATAAATTTATCTCAGCAAGACCAATTTTTTCGAGCATTGATTCTGCGCCCGCGACCTCGGCGAATATTTTCATCGACGTAAAATAATTCAATATTGAAGACGGAGCCAATTCCTGAGCAGCATGCATCAATATAGCTTTGAAACTCTGAATCAGGCTTTCGCAAAGAAATTTTCTAAAATATCGAAAATCGATTCTCACGTGATCAAGTCCATCATAGTAGTCCCATATAGCTGGACGCGGATCAAATCTTCCCCCCGTCACTGTGAAAGCAACCTCGGGCAACTCAGGAACACCTAAAGCAGGCATTGAAATTGATTTCCACATCCGGCTTTTTTTCATTTCAATTTCTTCTTCATACCATGAATCTTGTTTTGAACCTTGAGCGACTCTTCTTGCGACTTCATTTCAATAGCTGTCACAGAGTAGTAGTTCGGCATTTTACTTTTATCTGACCATCCGTTCTGATTCTTCATCAGATCTTCACGCGTCTTTTCAGACATATTAGTTTCAAAAGCGTGATTTGTAAATAGGGTATTCCATGTATGCCGAAATACATGTGCTGACAAATTAAATGGTAGGCCACTAACTTTTCTTCGCAGGGCATAAAAGATATCCCTCGCAGCACTCTGACTAAGCTCAGCACCTTTTCTGCTAGAAACGAATAGATAGCCATGACGTCGTGCAGTGACGAACTTTCTTCTCATCTCCAAATACTCTTCTGTATAAGCCAAGAGAGCATTATTGATATTAAGCACCCGTTCCTTGCCTTTAACTAAAGGAGCATCCGTACGTGGATCGTCTGGGTTATCGGGACGCCGAACAATCTCAGCTTTTTTGGTGCTAAAACTAATGTCGCCAATTTTAAGCGCCAAAAGTTCGCCCCGGCGAAGCGCCACATCAAGCAGCCAGTAGATGTAGAGCCGATTCCTGTACTGATTGAAACCTGGGCGCCATGGATTTTCCGGAGAGCTGGGATCAAGCACCTCATGCAGCCTCTTAATGACCTCAACTGGAAGCCCCCTACGCTTCATTTTTGATTTTCGACTTTCTTTGTGAATGCGTTTTGCTGCCAGTGCATCTAGCGCGGCAACGACTTTACTTTGTGTAAGAACATAAAAGCTGTCGTTGGAATCTGCACGCACCAGCTCTCGGCTAGTAAGCCATTTTAAATATTTTTCAATGTAAGTTAATCGAATGTTTGCCGTTCCACGTTGCACAGTTTGAGGCAGAGTCCGGCCAGATCGCATACGAAATTTTTGGATGGATCGAACGCTGCTGAGATTTTTTAATATTGAAATGGATCTTGCTTCTGTCATTAACGTACATCCTAGTCGGATATCAATTTCCGACTGGCTTAGCTTGCAGAGGGAGATCAACTGTTCTACCTCGTTGATTTCAAAGAGTTTCCCCTCCCTGTGGATCCGATATGCAATGTCAATTTGCCTTGAAATCAAAAATGAAACTAGGATTCTAATGGCTCCCATTGCCTGTTTGATTGTGGAGTGAGCCAATCCATTTTTCCGCATTTCTACCATCGCAAACACGGTCGGGTCGACCAGTGGCATTCGAGTATCAGGATCCACAATCATTGAAAAACGCTCGCCCGATGCCCATACGACAGTTTTAATTTTAAATTTTGGTAGGCTTGTTGACACATTAAGATTCCGTTAGATAATCGTGGTATAATAGTTATCAAAATCATAAGTGTCAACAACTTTTGGACGCTTCCCTCTGAAGATAAGGACTTGTTTACATATGTCAGATATCCGATATCTATGGCACGACTACGAAACCTTTGGCGCGACCCCGCGCCGCGACCGCCCGGCCCAGTTCGCCGCGATCCGCACCGACGCTGAACTCAACGAGATCGGCGAACCGATCATGCTGTACTGCCAGCCGGCCAATGATTTTCTGCCCGATCCGGAATCGTGCCTGATCACCGGCATCCTGCCGCAGCACTGCCTCGAACACGGCGTGCCCGAGCACGAGTTCGCGCGCCAGATCGAGGCCGCGTTCAGCCAGCCCGACACGATCGGCGTCGGCTACAACACGATCCGCTTCGACGACGAAGTCACGCGCTACCTGTTCTGGCGCAACCTGATCGATCCGTACGCGCGCGAGTGGCAGCACAACTGCGGCCGCTGGGACTTGCTCGACGTCGTGCGCATGGTGCATGCGCTGCGCCCGGACGGCATCGTGTGGCCCACCCGCGACGATGGCAAGCCGAGCTTCAAGCTGGAGCACCTGAGCGCGGCCAACGGCCTGGCGCACGAGGCCGCGCACGATGCGCTGTCGGACGTGCGCGCGACCATCGCGCTGGCGCGCCTGATCCGCAGCAAGCAGCCGCGCCTGTTCGACTTTTGCCTGGAGCTGCGCCGCAAGGACCGCGTCGCCGCCGAGATCGGCCTGCACCAGGCCCCTGAAGCACGCCAGCCGTTCCTGCACGTGTCCGGCATGTTCCCGGTCGAGCACGGCTGCCTGGCCCTCGTCTATCCGCTGGCGCAGCATCCCACCAACAAGAACGAAATCCTGGTCTGGGATTGCCGCTACGATCCGTCCGAACTATTCACCCTCGATGCCGAGACGATCCGCACGCGCATGTTCACGCGCACCGACGACTTGCCGGAGGGCGTCACGCGCCTGCCGATCAAGAGCGTGCACCTGAACAAGTCGCCGATGCTGGTGGCCAATCTCAAGACGCTGCAGCCCGAACTGGCCACGCGCTGGGATATCGATCTCGAACAGGGCCGCGCGCACGCCGCGCTGGCCGCTGCCGGCCCCGACCTGCGCGCCGTCTGGGCGCAGGTGCTGCAAAAGCCGGCATCCGGCACGCCGGTCGATGTGGATGAAGATCTGTATGGCGGGTTCGTCAGCAAGGATGACCGGCGCCAGCTGGAATCGATCCGCATGCAAAAGCCCGCGGCCTTGACCGGCAAGCGCGTGAGCTTCGAGGACGAGCGCCTCAACGAACTGCTGCTGCGCTACCGCGCGCGCAACTTCCCCGAGACGTTGTCGGAAGAAGAAATGCAGACCTGGGAAGCGCACCGCGCAGCGCGCCTGTTCGAGGGCGCCGGCGGGGCCAGAACCATCGATCAATTGTTCCAGGAGATCGATGCATTGTCGGAGACGGCCGACGAGCGGGCCGAAGCGATTCTCGGCGCGCTGTACGATTACGCCGAGATGATCGCGCCCGAGTTACATTGAGCAATCGAACACCATCGCGCCGGCTGGCGCGATGTTCACATCATGCCGCGTTGCGCGCCGCATTGATCGCGTCGCGCGTTTCCGTCGCCACGCGCCGCGCTGCCTGCGCGAAGTCTTCACCATCCTGCGGCGTCGCATACAAAATTGCACGCGACGAGTTGATCATCATGCCGGCGCCGCCCGACGTGCGGCCGGCCTTGACGGTTGCCTCGACATCGCCACCCTGCGCGCCCACGCCGGGAATCAACAGCGGCATATCGCCCACCAGTGCCCGTACCTGCGCGATCTCTTCCGGAAACGTCGCACCCACCACCAGCGCGCACTGGCCATTGCGGTTCCACTTGTCGGCCACCAGTTGCGCCACGTGCTGGTACAGCGGGCGGCCGCCCACGTCCAGGAATTGCAGGTCGGAGCCGCCCGCGTTCGACGTGCGGCACAGCACGATCACGCCACGGTCAGGCCAGGCCATGTACGGCTCGACCGAATCGAAGCCCATGTATGGATTGACGGTCACCGCATCGGCGCCGTAGCGGTCGAACGCTTCGCGCGCGTACTGGTGCGCGGTGGCGCCGATGTCGCCGCGCTTGGCGTCGAGCACCAGCGGGATGTGTGGATACGTCTCGCGAAGATAGGTGCAGATTTCTTCGAGCTGGTCTTCGGCGCCCAGCGCGGCGAAATAGGCAATCTGCGGCTTGAAGGCGCAGGCCAGGTCGGCGGTGGCATCGATGATGGCCTTGCAGAACTGCACGATCGCATCCGGCTGGCCGGCCAGGTGCGCCGGGAAGCGCGCCAGGTCCGGGTCGAGGCCCACACACAGCAGCGAATCGTTGCGGGTCCATGCAGCCGCCAGTTTTTGAATGAAAGTCACTTCGAGCCCCTTGTATCCGAATAATTGCAAACCCATTATTGTACCCGCCGCCACGCAGCCCCCTGCCCCTCGGGGTTGCAGGAACACCAATTGTGGCCCGTTTCAGGTATATTTTGATTATTCGAC
>Ga0308163_10001426_pt1 | contig 26333 bp, 18 predicted proteins | sample PhyTR1_FD_201037 | JGI IMG/M metagenome (GOLD analysis project Ga0308163, IMG submission 201037) | Phyllosphere microbial communities from UC Gill Tract Community Farm, Albany, California, United States - DLSLT.R1 | ecosystem: Host-associated > Plants > Phyllosphere > Unclassified | place: USA... | reverse complement strand
TTCAGTGCGCCCTCTGTAGCCTCTGCACCGGAATTTACAAAATATACATTATCCAGCTGCGCAGGAAGTACGCTAACCAGTTTTTCGGCAAACAATACCATTGGGGTCTGCACAAATTCACCATACACGGTAAGGTGCAGGTATTTATCAAGCTGTGATCTGATAGCCTCGAGAACTTTTGGATGCCTGTGCCCTATATTACTGACTGCAAAGCCAGAAACCAGGTCCATATAACTTTTCCCTTCCTTATCATAAAGGTAGAGGCCTTCTGCGCGATCTATCTCCAGAAGGTTTGGGGTTGTTGAGGTTTGGGCGTTATTGCGTAAGAATAGTTCTTTATGACTGATCATTAAATTAGGCCGTATTTTAAGCGCAAAACTACACAAAAAGGGCCAAACGACAGCTCTGTCAGACTATTTCCTTAATCGGCTCATGGTCTGCCGGCTTGTCTACCGGCCGGATGATCATTCTCAGCGACTGGTCTTTTGCGAAGTAGGCAACTGTCCAGTTGTAAAGAGTATTGAGGCGGTTCCGATATGAAATGAGCGACATCAGGTGAATAAACAGCCAGGCCAGCCAGGCAAAGAAGCCACTGATATGTATTTTTGGCTTGGGTAGATCGGCCACAGCATTATTACGCCCTATAATTGCCATACTTCCCCGGTCGTGGTAGCTGAAAGGCTTAAGGCTTTGGTTCTTAATTTTGAACCTAAAATTACGGGCAAGGTTTTCTCCCTGCTGGATCGCTACCTGCGCTACCTGCGGATGACCTTCTTTAAAAGCCGGATCTCCGGTTTGGATACAGGTATCGCCTATGGCGTAGATATTTTCAAAGCCCTGTAATACATTAAATTCATTCACCATCATTCTTTTGCCGCGACCATAACTACTGGCCGGAATACCCTCAAAAGTCATGGCGCTTACCCCTGCTGCCCAGATCAGGTTTTTGCAGGGAATAACAGTTCCATCAGAAATTATCACTTTATCATCTACAAAATCGATCACATGGCTGTTAAGTACCACTTTAACACCCAGCCTGGTTAAGGCTTTATAAGTATGCTGCTGGGATTTGGCACTCATCGGTTTCAGTAAGGTATCGCCCCCATCAACCAGGTAGATCTGTGCGCCGGTATTTTTAAGTTCAGGATAGTCTTTGGCAATGATACTGGAACGCATTTCGGCAAACATACCCGAAATCTCCACGCCTGTAGGCCCGCCCCCGGCAACAACAATATTAAGGTATTTAGTAATCTCCTCACCCTTACTGGCTATGGTAGCTTCCTCAATATGCGTGAGCATACGGTTGCGCATCTGTATTGCATCAGCCAATGTCTTCATCGGAATGGCATTCTTTTTTACATTTTCCATACCAAAATAATTGGTTTCGGCACCCGTAGCAAAAACCAGTTCATCGTAAACTACTGTACCATTGCTCAGAATTACTGTATTTTCTTCAGGTACCACCTTAAGCAGCTCCCCCAGACGGAAATGCAGGTTGTCTTTATGACGAAATAATTTTCGGATGGGATAGCTGATGGCCGAAGGCTCCAGATAGGCTGTGGCTACCTGATAAATCAGTGGGGGGAAGAAATTATAATTGTTCTTGTCAATCAGTGTTACTTCATAATCGTTATTCTTTCCTAAAGACAGCGCAAGGTTAATTCCTGCAAAGCCTCCGCCTATAATCACTATCGTTTTTTTCATGAGATCAAAATCTTTCCGTATCGGACAACTATGGCACAGCAAGCAAAAGTCATGCTATAGTGCTGGTATTTTAAAGTGGCAGACTAATTTTTCCCATGCTGATACCGGGGATGCCTGATTCCATGCCATATGCTGTTCCGGAACCCGCAATACATTCATTGGCAAGCAGGGCAAACAGCACTGCCTCCTTTGCATCGGGATTAATACCTAACCCGGCAGAGTTCCTGACAGTGAAACCCAACCCCTCAGCAATATTCTTCACCAGCAGTGGATTTTGCATTCCACCACCACTAAGATATACCTGCACCTGCAGCTCTCCTGCAGCTTTTCGGATCGCCTTTACTATAGTGTTTGCAGTAAAAGCGGCCAGCGTGGCCAGTACATCTACATCACTTAAAGATGGATTGCCTGCGCGATCAACTGCATTTTGAAGGTATTGCAGATTAAACAACTCTGGTCCGGTAGTCTTTGGAAAAGGTAAATCCAGGAACGGATGGTCCTCCAGCGCCTTCAGTAAGTCTTCATTCAGCTTTCCGGTCGAAGCCAGGGCAGCATCTTTATCATAGTGGCAGCCCGGATATTTGAGCTGTACAAACTGGTCCATCAGCGTGTTGCCCGGACCAATATCAGTAGAGAAAACTCCCTTGCCAGCTTTTCCTTTTGGAAGAAAGGTGAAATTGGAAATCCCGCCAATATTGAGCAGTATCCGGTTTTCTGTTGCATCTGCAAAGAGCAGGAAGTCGCCATAGGCTGCAAGGGGGGCCCCCTCGCCTCCCGCGGCTACATGTTTCTGGCGGAAATCGCTGATTGTAATGATGCCAGTTCCAACTGCTATATGATCACCATCACCTATTTGCAGGGTAGCATTAGGTTGGTCTTTCAGCTGGTGTAAAGAACGGGGCGCATGGTAAATGGTCTGGCCGTGACTGGCAATAAGGTCTACCTCAGCCGGATCAATATTCCAGTCCTGCAGCGCCTCTAAAACCAGCTGCGCAGAATAAATACCTACTCTGGCATTAAGCAAGCTTAATTGCAGCAGTGAAACCTGCTCCTTAAAAGAAATGGCTTTCAGTTCATTTTTAAAATCCTGTGAATAAGCTACCGATTTGAAATTCACTACCTCAAAGCTTGTTTCGGTACCAGAGCCACGGAACTCGCATAGCGCTATATCCAGCCCATCGAGCGAGGTGCCAGACATTAGTCCGATAATTTTCCTGGATGGTGCCTCTGCTATCAATTGCAGTTTACGGATATGTTTATTCACAATCTAAAATACTTATGGTTTGATAACCTTGGCTAAAACGGCAGGAACCTGAATAAGGTCATAATCCTGATCATATACCAGATATTTATTATGCCAAACTGGCGAAAACTTATCTTTTGCATCTCTCAAACCTTTGTAATGCGAAAAGGATCTGATCTTTTCATACGCAAACTTCATTGAACGTTCAGTCAGGTTTTTCGGGTCGTCCAGTCCGGATAATGGTGCAAATCCAATATTAACAGAGGTTTTGCCAATTTCTTTGAGGTGCCTGAACAGTTCTACCAGGATAAAGTCTATCACTCCGTTTGGCGCATCACGTGTTTTACGGATCAGATCATATGTTCCTTCTCCTGCTGCATAATCAGGTATAATATTCAGAAAGGCCACAATCTTTTCTTCAGAATTTTCGACCGTGATGATGGTATGGTTTTTCAGCTCCTCCCAGTCAAACATGCCCTGTGAAAATACAATTTCCTCCCGCTCGGTATCGTTAAGCCATTCATCTGATACATTTTTGATTTTCTGCAGCAGGCCATCCTTAACCGGGGCAGTGTAAATTTTGCTTTGGTAACCCTTTTCAGACACTTTCTTCAAGGCATTGCGGATCGATTTTCTGTTGCCCCCATCCAGGGTAAAAGTATTGAGGTTCACCACCCCTTCCTGGCCGAGGTAGAGCTTCTTCTTCCCTGAACTTGTAAATGGCTCCAGGGTTTCTTCCGCAACACGGTAATAGAAACTCTTTACCCCACTCTCAAAACAATATTTGTCAAATGATTTGATAAAAGCTTTCGTGTTTTCAGGAGCGGTTACAGGCGATTCGAGTACCACTGCAAAGTTACCAGAAATGCGGTAAGAGATAAATCCCTCGAAATCCGGAGATCTGTATATCAGTTTGTCCTGGTAGGTCTTGAAGTAGTCCATTGCAGAATTACCATATTTATCCAGCTGAGTTTTGGCCCATTCAAATTCCTCCTCATCAGTGGTGTCTTTTAATATATAGGGTCTGATCAAAGTATAAACAAGGAAGGCAATAGATAGAAAACCGCTGAAGTTGATAGAGTACAGAAATCCGCGGGCGAAGGAATCCTGCGGTATCAGATCGGCACTTTCTATCAGTATAAAATTCTCAAGAGTATATTTTACAGACTGACCAAAGCTGAAATCTACATTAAAATGTTTTGCATCCAGGAAGTAAAACCCTATTATTCCATACAACACAACCGCTGCCACACTCAGCAGCGTAGTCTGTATTCCTAAAAAGCGCAGCCTTGAATTGTGTTTTACATAGTATTCCTTACGTGAGGCAAGCAGGCCAATAATAACAATAACCGAAAAGGTAGCCTCTTCATAATCAATCGCCTTGGTAAGATTTCCTACCAATGAAAACATACAAAGTCCCAGTGCGAAATACCAGGCCATTTTTAAGCCTTTCAGCATAAAAGCAGCTGTAACCAGCAGAAATAAGCCAGCTACAAGTACAAAATAGTTAGATACGGCTATGGCCGATACCGGAAGGAAGTTTTTCAGAAATACAAGCCGCTCGTGGATGGCCGGTGTAAGTACAGATACAATATTAACAATACCTAATATCAAGATCAGCAAGGCAGGCACAATCCGCATCAGCAGTTTATTGATCTTCAAGAGAAAACTTAAGGCACCCAGCAATAGCGGAATCCAGAATTCCATAAACCGGTAAATCACTGTAACGGATACTGCCGCTGCTTCTGTATAACCCATACGGATCAGCATAAAAGTCATTGATGCCTCCACGGCTCCCAATCCACGTAGAAATGGTGATATGATCAGGAACACCACACCAACAATATAACTCACGGTAGCAATCATTAGAGAAGGCTCGATATCAAGGGCCACCATGGCGATGTAAATATGTACAATTCCAATCACCTCAATCAGCATGCTCCATAAAAAACAATGGATGAAACTGTTTCTCTCAATACTGTTATTTCGGAATTCGCTCAGGAATACATCCACTGCCGGAATATACTTTGTAATGAAGTGATAAATCTTTCCATTATTGGCCACAGAGCGGTATAAGATGTAAACCAGACCAATGAGGATAAATACTGCAATCAGACCTATCCATTCGCCGGCGCCTATGCTGCCTTCAAAAATAGCATAGATAAATACAGGTACGGCAATTACGACGACTGACAGAATGCCTACAAAACCATATATGGAAGATGCGAAATTTACCTGTGATTTGCTTACGCCCTTTTTTTCTATGTCACCGCTAAAGAACGCTAGTGATGACACACCACCGGCAGGGAGGAAAACGCTGATGAAATTACGCTTAAGATAAAGCAGCGTAGATTCAACGAGGCCTACCCTGCTTCCAACAGCAGCAAAGGCAGCCTTATACATCAGGCCATGGATAAATACATATACCACACTTAACAATATCCCGAATGTGATCCAGTCCCATTTTGAGGTGGTAACCAGGTGTTTTACCTGCTTTAATTCTCCCCGCTCGTGCTGGATAAACCAAATGGCCAGGCCAATAAAAAAGAGCGTAAAAATATAACTCCCTATAATTTTATAGTTCTCACGGATAAAAGGGACAGGATTATATTTTGAAGGTAATTTCATGGAAGATCAGATTGCACGCAGACAGGTTAACGCGGAATAAAAGTAAAACATTTAAGCCGGACAACAAGAATTACCTTCCAAATGTTTAAGCTTAAGCTTTTGACCTGCCAAAGAACACAAGGCACAAAGCTATGCCCGACCAGAGCAGCATTTGCCAGGTAGCCAGTTCCCAACCCCCATTTTTCCAGCATAAAAGCCCGAAAAATGTGCCTATACCTCCGCCTATGAAATAGGTAGTCATGTATATGGTGTTCAGACGGCTGTGGGAGTTTTCATCCAGCGCGTAAATACGGGCAAAGTTGGTAATCTGTGTGGCCTGCACGCCAATATCCAGTACAAAGATTGCCAAGACCATTGCAATCACCGAAAAGGGCAGCACTTTTAAAAGTACAATGCTGGCAATAATCATCCCCACCGTAATTAATAATGAACGTCGTGTATTTCCCTTGTCGGCAAGTTTACCAAAATAAGGGGCAACCAGTGCACCACCAATGGCCACAATTCCGAATAAACCTATGGTATCTGCCTGAAAACCGAAAGCCGGGCCACTGAGGTAAAAAGTAACCGTTGTCCAGAATGAGCAGAAAATACCAAATGTAAAAGCACCCAGCAGGGCTGATTGCCTTAGCACCTTATGCTGTTTTACCAGCTGCAATGTAGATTTAAGCAGACCGGCATAAGTACCTGTAAATTTATGTTTTACCTCTGGAAGATATAATTTGAGTAAGATCGCAATCGCCAACACCATCACCGCAGAAAACCCATATACTGTCCGCCAGCCAAACCAGTCAGTAATAAAACCACTAATCACCCTCGACCCAAGGATGCCAACCAAAATACCGCTGAACACAATCCCTACAGTCTTGCCCCTGTTAACTTTGTCAAGGCTAGCCGCCATCGGCAAAATAATCTGTGCGGGGGCTGCAAAAATCCCTATCAGGAGGCTTAGTATCCAGACCAGCAACACGCCCTTAGAAAACACCATCATGATCAGCGTGATAAAGAGACCAGCCAGTAAAAGCAGAATCAGCTTTTTACGGTTTACCATATCCCCTAATGGGATTAAGAAGAACATTCCTAATCCATAACCAATCTGGGCAAACATTGATACCTTCCCGATTTCTGCATCTGATGCATGCAGGGAAAATGCCATCTCTTTTAAAATAGGCTGATTGTAATAAATGTTGGCTACAGTAATTCCCGCTGCAGTTGCCATTAAAAGTATAGTACCAGATCTTAGTGGAGCACCTTCAGCGTGCAGGTTTTTATCAGGAGCTTTCATGTATCCGCAAAAATAGAGGTATAGCGGTTCCTTTGCTAAGATTAACCGATTTAAATATATTGCTATAGCCTATTTTAAAATCAAATGACATATTAAAGCGACAGGCATACATATGAGCACCCCATGGATCACTATTTCTGTGCGTGCAAATATGAAATGAAGATTAATAGTACGACGAATTCAGGTTAAGATTTGCTTTTTCGGCGGCTTCTATAGGCTTGTAGTCTGACAGGATCAGGGCTTCACCTTTTTTAACGCAGATATCATGTTCAAAATGTACCGATGGTTTTCCATCATCTGTTCTGATCGTCCAGCCGTCATTGTCAGTATAAACTTCGCGGGTGCCCATATTGATCATCGGTTCTATAGCAAGAACGAGATTTTCCCTAAGGAGGATACCAGATCCTTTACGGCCGAAATTAGGCACAGAGGGATCTTCATGCATTGAACTCCCTAAGCCATGACCAACCAGTTCCCTTACTACTCCATACCCTTCATTCTCTGCATACACCTGAATAGCGTTACAGATATCTCCCAGTCTGCGACCGGCGGCTGCATTTTTTATACCCTGATAAAGGGATTCTTTAGTAACCTTGACAAGTTTTATTACTTCTGGCGCTACATCACCGATCATAAAGGTATAGGCATGATCACCGTGGAAGCCATTTTTAAAAACACCCACATCAACCGATACAATGTCTCCGTCACGCAGTTCGGTATGATTAGGCATGCCATGTACTACTATATCATTTACCGAAGTACAAATATGATGAGGATATCCCATATAGTTCAGAAACGACGGTACAGCCTGATGATCTGCTATGTATTCAGCGGCAAGTTTATCAATTTCATAAGTGGTCATTCCAGGTTTCAGAACTTTTGCTATTTCTGTTAGGGTAGCACTTACCATCCGGGCACTGATCGTCATCAGCTCAACTTCTTCTTCAGTTTTATATATGATCATGTGGAGGCAAATTTAAGAAAAAAAGAGCAATCAGACCGTAATCATCAGCTCTCTATCGGCAAAGCCGGCAGTCTCCGAAGCATGGTGGCTTACAATAATGGTAGTGGTTCCAAATTCCTTCAGCAAGGTTTTCAGAGCAACTATCAGGGTTTCCCTGAGTTCATCGTCCAGCGCAGAAAAGGCCTCGTCCATCAGCAGTAATTTAGGTTTTGTGGCTAATGCCCGCAAAATTGCCAGTCGCTGCTGCTGGCCTCCCGAAAGCTGTTTTGGTTTATGCTGTTTAAAACTATCCATTTGTCCCATCTTAAGCAGACGTTCTATCAATTGCTTATCTGAACTGGCATACTGGAGATGTTCGTATACAGTCATATTAGGAAACAAGGCATAATCCTGAAATACAAAACCAGTCATCCGCTGCTGTGCAGTCAAACAGATATGCTTTGCAGTATCGAGCCAAATTCTGCCGCTGCATTCAATTATACCCTCCTCCGGCTGCGTCAATCCGGCGATGACTTTTAGGAATGTGGTTTTTCCCGCTCCAGAGGGACCGTATACTTTGGTAACCGATCCTGCAGGAAATGTTGCATCAACCTGGAGCAGCGTGTTACCCTTATATGTTTTTATATTTTTTTTAATAGTTACCCTGATCATTCCAGTGGCCCCCTGTTAGCATTGCGGTTTAAAATAAAGACTGTTACCACTATGCAAAAGGTAATGGCAAATAGCACCAGCGAATACTGGTTAGCTTCGTCATATTGATTGTTCTCTACTGCATCATAAATAGCTATGGATGCAACTTTTGTTATCCCCTCCAGTTTTCCGCCAATCATCAGCACCACGCCAAACTCGCCAAGCGTATGTGCAAAGGTAAGTACGGTGGCAGTATAAAGAGACGATTTGATATTGGGAAGCAACACCGCGTAAAAAGTGGTCCACCGTGATTTACCCATCGTATAGGAAGCTTGCGCAAGTGACGCAGGTAAATGAGAAAGGGCCGATTTTATCGGACTGATCATAAAAGGCAGACTGTAGATAACTGATGCAATTACCAGTCCCTGAAAGGAAAACACCAGGCTCAGGTTAAAATAGTGAAGCAACCATTTCCCTACTGTACTGTTGGGACTAAAGGCCAGCAGCAGATAAAACCCCAGCACCGAAGGTGGTAATACCAACGGCATAGTAATCAGCGCTTCTATGATCACCTTAAGCAGAGTACTTTTTCTTGACAGCCAGTATGCAACGGGAATACCCAGTGCCAACAATATTAAAGTAGTAATGCCTGCGAGTTTTAAGCTAAGCCAGATAGGTGTCCATTCCATCATCCTATATAGGTTTATTTCGTTTTATAACCAAAATGCATAAACGTGCTTTTTGCTTCCGCAGAAAAAAGATAACTATAAAATCCCCGGGCATTATCATAGTTACCATTCTTTGCATACTTTAAAAGCACCGCCCCCTGTTTAAGGGCACTATAGCTACTGGCATCTACCCGTACCCATTTAAAAGCAGTTGGCGCTGGCAATTCATATACCAGCGATTCGGTAGTAAAACCCAGGTCGACTGCTTTTTTCAATATATAGGTGTTTACCTGGCTTATGCTTTCAGCAAATACCAATCTGGGCCTGGCGGCATCGTACAGCTTTAGTTTTTGCAAAGCCTGCTGTGCAGCTTTGCCATACGGCGCTAATTGCGGATTGGCGATGGCAATTTTGCCACCGGTATTGCTGCTTACCAGTTGTTTCCAGCTCTTTAGACTGGCACCAGTGGCAGAACCGATAATCAGGCTGCCCATGGCATAAACTTTTGGCCGTGTCAATGCAAATCCTGCTTTATATACCGCATCGGTAAATTCCATATCTGCAGAAAGAAAGATATCATACGGTGCACCATTTTTAATCTGTGTAGCCAGCTTACCTGAACTCCCGCTAATCACTTCGATGGTTATGCCGGTTTTCTTTTTATATTCAGCTGCCAGTTTTTTCAGCACAAAACTTGCATTAGCAGCTACCGCCACCCTAACAGGCTGGGCTAAACAGCCGAAAAACATAAAGCAAAGCATCACTGTAAAGATAAATCTGGGAGAAAAGGTTGCTCCGGCATTTCTGCATGGAATATTCCGCAATCTGGCTGGAAAAGGATGGTTTAGGTTTATCATACTTTGCAAATGTAAACCTATATTACAGAATTTTGTGCTAAAACGGCATCTAGATTAAGCACAGATTTTTAACTTTGGGCAAACCTGGGTATGATTTCATTTACTTTCAGGTTACTCTTAATAAATCAATGTTGCTTAAGCCCAAAACCAAAGGTTTTTTCCTTGCCTTATTTGCTGCCCTGATGTGGGGTATTTCCGGGGCCTGTGTGCAATTTCTAATCCAGCACAGAAGTATAAATATTGAGTGGCTGGTGACGGTAAGAATGCTGATTGCCGGTTCACTGCTCCTGCTGCTGGCACGTTTCAGCCTTGTGCTGGATATATTTTCCATATGGCAAAGAAAAAAAGACACGTATGCACTTTTGCTTTTCAGTATATTCGGAATGCTTGCTGCACAGTATACTTATTTTGCGGCCATCAACGCATCAAATGCCGCAACAGCAACTGTACTCCAGTACATGGGGCCAACGGTGATTGTATGTTTCCTGGCTGTTAAGCTGCGTAAAATACCAAGCCTTATCGAAATGATTGCTGTGTTACTTACGCTTTGTGGCACCTTACTGATTATAACCCACGGAAGTTTGCAAACACTGTCTATCTCAGCAATGGGCGTTTTTTGGGGAGTACTATCGGCAGTTGCCCTGGCATTTTATACCTTAATGCCAGTAAGGCTTCTGGAAGATTTCGACTCATCACTGGTTACCGGATGGTCTATGGTAATTGGAGGCCTCGCCTTCAGTTTTGTACATGCCCCCTGGAAGGTGAGCGGCAGCTGGGACCTAAGTACCTATCTGCTCACCGCGTTCATTATACTCTTTGCAAGCTTGCTGGCCTTTTATATTTTTATGATCAGCGTTAAACTCATCGGGCCAACCTATACCAGTCTGCTCTGCTGCACGGAACCGCTTGCATCTACATTTTTAGCAGTTGTATGGCTACATGTGCCGCTAACTCTGTGTGATTGGGCAGGCACCTTTATGATCCTGATTACCATTGTTTTACTAGCCTTAACCCAGCGCAAAGCAGTAACACTTTAATTTTTTGCTGCTGGCAAATCCATCCGGTTAGAGCTCACAATCAGTAATCAGGACCTGTAAATCCCGATAAAACCTCTACCTTTAAAAATGGAATTTACCGAACTGTGTAAGCCGTTTGATGCGCTTACCCCTGAAGAGTTATACGCAATACTAAAATTAAGAAGCGAAATATTTGTGATGGAGCAACAATGTCTGTTTCTTGATCAGGACAATAAAGACCAGCTGTGTCAGCATCTGATGTTATATCAAAATAAAGAACTGATGGCCTATGCGCGGATTGTACCTCCGGGTCTTTCCTTTCCTGAACCGTCTATTGGCCGGATAGTGAGCAGTGCAGCTGCAAGGGGGAAAGGATTTGGTAAACACCTGGTGAGGCTGGCAATCGATAACTGCATCCGCCTGCATGGCAACCAGCCTATACAAATTGGTGCGCAGCTATATCTGCAAACATTTTATGAGTCGTTCGGGTTTGTAAAAGTAACCGAAGTATATGATGAAGATGGAATTGATCACATTGATATGATCAGACCAACCTCATCTGCGGTATAAAAAGACATATATGATAGAAAGCAGCTTATATCAAATTGAGGGCGAAACAGAATGGCAGGACCTTGGTGATGGCGTACAGAGAAAGATCTTTGGTTACGACAACCGGGTGATGATGGTGAAGGTTAAATTTGAGCGTGATGCCGTAGGCGTACTTCATAAGCATCCCCATACCCAAATCAGCTATGTAGAAAGCGGTGTTTTTGAAACCACCATAGGCGAAGAAAAGAAGGTATTAAAAAAAGGAGATGGTTTTTATATTCCATCCAATGTTATACACGGCGTAATCTGTATTGAAGCAGGTATGCTGGTTGATGTATTTAGTCCGCACCGTGAAGATTTTCTTTAATTCCTGAACTGGTTTCCTGCCGGTTCAGGCTTTTCAGCTTTCTTCATCCGGGTAGACATGTGAACTGCATACATAATCAATACCGAAAGTAAAATCAGGATCAGGTAGCTGTAACTCAAATTCCGCTCATCATTGGCGGGGATAAAATTGATAATTCCATAACTCAAAAAAGAAACGATCACATAGTTAATCCCTCCTGTTAAACCGCCGGCAATGCCTGCATTTTTTGGAAAGGTACTGAGGCAGAAGGTGAAGTAGTTGTTAAACGTAAAGCCTGCCCCTACATGAATTACAAATGCAAAGAAGATCATGGAGTAAAGATTTGATACTAAGCTGAGACTAAGGATCATCAGAGTGACGAAGAGCACCTGCAGGGCTAGATTTACTACCACTCTTTTAAAAAATGGCCGGTTAATGGTAGCCTTGCCAATAAAGCCACCCACCATCCAGGCGAAGCCGAGAACCAATGAACTATAACCCGCAATAACTGGTGTGAGATGAAAGTGATGTTCAATAATAAAGGGGCCGGTCATATTATAGATCATGACCATACAATAAGCTAAACCAAGCATTACAATGCCTAGCGTAAAACTGGTAGTACTGATCATTTCCCCATAAATCTTTACAATCTTATCTGCCTGGAATTCCATAGCATGTTTTAAGCTCTCTCCACTGTAAATCAGTTCCAGAACCAGCATTACTACGGCGAAGCCAGCAAGAAAATAAAAGTTAGACTCCCATCCAAAAACAGATTGAAGGTATCCACCTATAAATGGCGCAATAATAGGGCCTGTAGACCATATAATTGAAAACAGGCTCAGGTAATGTTTTAGCTGGTCTCCTGCAAAGAGATCTACAAAAAATGCCCTCTTCGATACTACGATGGCACCAACGGTAAGTCCGTGGATAATCCGCATCAGATAAATGAGGTAGATGCTTTGTGTATTTGCAATAACAACACATGAAACAGCAAAAATTACCAGGCATACCAGGTTAATTTTATACCTGCCAAAGCTGTCGAGGATACTGCCAATAAACAATTGTGATACACCATAACTAATCAAAAACAACGTTAGCGTTAGCTGTACCTGTATATCACTTACCCCTATTGTTGCGGCGATGGTAGGTAACGACGGGATATAGATATCAGTCGCAAAACCAGATAGTGGCAATAATGCAAATGCCAGTATTGTGGCAATTCCTTTATTCTCTTCTTTTATAATTTTGTGATTACGTTGTATGGTATTCATGGAGTGATGAAGCGGTGCCAGATTAATAAAGCGCGAAAGTAAGGATTATTGATGCAATACCCGAGATAGTAAAAACAGCGTATTGTAATGATTTAGCAGCGAGGTGAAGGAGATTAGATTTATTGGAATTGATATATAATTCTTAATTTCCGCCATGGAACCTTTGATCATTACTAAAGCAAAAGCCCGTGCTATTATCTTAAATGCTGCCGGACTGTCGCGGAAAGCGCAGTTTGGAACAGGCATAGAAGCCGTGTTCAATGTAATTGATCAATTAGGCTTTATACAGCTGGATACCAATTATGTGGTTGAGCGTGCGCACCATCATGTTATGGCTGCACGGATTCCTGATTATGAACTTACCTGGCTTAACGACCTGGTTGAGGACGGACGGATCTTCGAATATTTCAGTTCAGAATCAGGCTATCTGCCAGTGGAAGACTTTAGGTATTCTCTTGTTGTAAAAAATGCATTTGCTGCACAACGACGAACTTTAACCAAGCCAGAACAGAACCTGATGAGAGACGTTCTGGACCGTGTGGAACGTGAAGGTCCGTTGATGGTTACAGATTTTGAAAATGACCGCCCTGCTGCAAGTTCTGGTTGGTGGGATTGGCGACCAGCAAAAATTGCCCTTGAGTGGTTATACCTGGACGGCAAACTGATGATCAAACGCACCAAAGGATTTAAAAAGATTTACGATGTTCCAGCAAATATTTTGCCGGAAGATGTTACCCTAGAGACACCCACCGCTGAAGAATATGCTCGTTATGTGATCAGGAGGACGCTGGGTGCTTTGGGTATCGCCAGTGCAAAGGAGATTGCTTTTCGTGCCAGGCAGGTAAGAGGGAATATGGTTAAGCAGGAAATTGAAAATATGGTTGCTGCGGCGGAACTCAGAAGAGTGATAGTGGAGGATTTACAAACTACTCCCCTGTATATCTTGCCAGATCAGCAAACCGAAATTAGTTTGTCTAATGAGGTGTTTATCCTCTCTCCTTTCGACATTTTAAATGTCTTTAGAAATCGTCTGCGTGATTTTTTTAATTTTGATTACCAGATTGAATGCTTTGTACCAGAACCAAAGCGTAAATATGGGTATTTTTCACTTCCAATTTTATTGGGAGATGGATTTATAGCGAGGATGGACTCAAAGGCAGACCGAAAAAAAAAAGTGCTTATCATACACAATCTGCACTTTGAACCTGTAGAACTTAATAATCAGGGGCTTGATAAGTTGATTGATGCCCTTAAAGCCTTTGTGCAATTCAATAATTGTAATAAGATCAGTTTTGCTAAGTGTAATCAGCCCCAATATTTACAGATAATCCGCAACGGTTTGTCTTAATGCATATATATAAAGATTCAGTTAATTTTGGGTTGGCAATCTTCTACTTCTGGTTTGGTTTAGCTCTGAAATCCATCTATATTGAAAGGACGTTGAAACGTGGTTGGAAGGAGGTTGGAAGGACTTGGAGTCCTTCCAACCTCCTTCCAACGGCCTTCCAATGCCCTTCCAAGGTCCATATTTTCCGAACTAAACCAAACCAGAACCAGACCCAGGTGTAAGCAATAAGTTATCGTAAAGTATAGTGTCTTTTACTGATATTACTTGACATATTTAACTTAGTAAATATTGTGTTTTATACTTTTCGACTAATTTGACTTGAATTTATGATAGACCTGGAATCGCTTGTCGCGCCCTGGTCATTGACCTGAAAATGCTTGACTTGTTTTTCTTTTGTTACTGCATGGGTGTATTGTGGTGGTTTAAGTTGACAGCCTTTTTAGGAAGGAGACAGTTTAAGTTTATCGGACATTTATCGGACATTTCTGGCATTTATCGGACATTTACAGATATTTGTATTTTGTCGATTTTTTATCTCCTTGTCTAATCAAAATTCCTTTCTCTACCAATTCTATTAAATCCCTTCTAGCAGTTCTTTCATTGATGGTATATTTTTTTACATAGTCCGATGTTACTATTTCTCGTCTGGATCTGAAGTAAATAAGCGCATCTAGCTGTCGCTCATTCAATTTCAGGTTGTGCAAATATTCGGCATTATAGATGTCTTTCCTAAATTCAATGGTGATATCGCTGGAATTATAGGTAAAAATTGGTTCGGGAATGTTTGCCTCCTTACACTCATTTATAATTTTAATTGTTCCCCGACCCCAAGCTTCTATATAGCCACTACGGAACAATGCATTTGCAATATCTGGATTAAAAGGCCTTGAAGCATGTGGTGTTACAGGCATCCGTAGATAAATTATCTACTTCCAAAATATGGAAGAAATTGTATTTTCCGTATTAATTTTAACGCTAAATTCTATTTTAGATAATGGACAACTTCTTTTTCAACACCGCTATACCCTCGCTTACGTTAATATCCAAGATTTTCGCATAGTGCTAAGTAGTCCTGCTATTGGTATGCCCAAGCATAATCTAACGTTTAAGGTAAAACAACGCTGGAACCAACTTTCGGTTCGAGACCTGCATCGCCGTTAAAAAACAATAAAATACGACATTGCAAACATAGCTTTGCAACTAAGTCTACACAAGATGTTCATTTGGTAACAAACTGTACAATAAATGATGATGGATAGTTCGGTGAGTCAATTTTAACCGTTTTGCCTTACTCACCGAATCACTCACCAAAGTTTTGTGAATTCGTATGGTTTTTTGCAATTCCCTAAAAGCAAAAACCCTGCTAATCGTGCGATTGCAGGGTATTAGTTCTCTTTGTTATTCTTTCTTGTGATCCCGCTGGGATTTACACCTAGTGCAAAAATCAACGTTTGCAATATTTTAGAGTGGTTTTGAAATTCGAACTCCCCGAATGACGCACCTATTTTTTAAAACTTTTTGTATGCAAATACTATGATTTAAATATAACTGTTGGTAGCAAAAAATCCAAATTTAATTGCACAAGATTATTGTGAGACAAAGAATTCTTATTGCTTTGACAAACATTGAAATGGTTGGAAAATTTATTCAGTCACTTATTTATCAATAAAGTACAAGACTTAGAATCTTTGATTCCAGCCATATTCTAAAATAGCTTGGCCTTTTCCCGATTATCTTCAACCTGATGAAACAACAAATATAATTTAAACACTAGGGGTACAAGCAATACATTAATAACCTCTCTAGGCTTAATCAATTTTGGATTTTTCAATAACTTTAGTTAGACCTACACTAAAATTTTCTGATCTAGCATTTTCAATTAATATATCAACAAATTGAGTCCAATACACCGTGTCGACACCCTTCATGATTTCCTTGCACACTAAATATGAAAGTGTTTGTTCAAAATTGGTCCATTTCTCATTAAAAATTATTTCATTTCGGGCTGAATTGAGATCCAAACCATCTTTTCCCTGCACATCCAATATCAACAAGATTGAAAGCGGCCATTTGAGCATTGCCTTCTTATCTCTGTTATAATATTCCGGAAACAAATTTCCTGCATAGTTAATTCCATGGAGAGAAAATCTTGATTTTGACCTTGCAAGTGTAGTTTGATGCGCACTTGCCTTTATTTTGCCTTCATCGTTAATGTCTATGGTGGAACTGCTTTTATTAATCTCATTTTCGCCTAAACGTATTTCCATGTTGAGATTAAATGTTTCATTATCGATTTCTATTTCTTTAGACAGCTTATTGATAATTTTTACAGGAACACCATCTTTTTCCAAAATCGCAACCAAGGCGTTTCCGAAATACCCATCCTCATCAATGGAAATTTTGAGTTCTCGAATATTTTCCTCGTTTCTCCATGTATAATCTTTTAGTTCTTCTACATCGATGGTTTTAAAGTCATCATGTGTGTACGTGATTTTTTCTTTGTCCGTTTCTATATTCACTTTAAATGGTGGATTAGGAAAAACCTTTTTGACAGACTGAATAAATTCCTCTTCCGTCATTTTCTTCCAGGGATTTTTTTCTCTAAGTAAAAGTTTTGTAGATGTCCCCGGAGCCTTTTTGTCACTTTTCAAAATTGTAAAAATACTGTCGTGGCCTTCAATTATAATTTTTAAAGGCTTGTCATAATCAAATTGCTCTTTAAGTCTTTTAGTTTCTACTTCAATTGAGTCAGCTATCATAAAACACGAAAGAATGCCTATACCAAATTCCGATACAGGAATAAACTCCAGCTCCGACTTGGCTTTTAATTCATAAAAATCCCTCGACTTATAAAAAGATGAACCTACTTTAGAATAGTATTTGTCAATGATTTCTTTATTCATGCCAATGCCGTTATCATTAACCTCCAAATAGTCATCATCCTCGAATGTATAATATTTAACTGTAACCTCTGGTTCGTAAGGATCACCCCATTTTTCATGTAATGCCATGCTTAACTTGCAGGCGTCGCGCGAATTTTGTAACAATTCCCTTAAAGCAACTTCAGGATCGCCATAGAGCTTTGTTCCCATTAGCAGTTCAATTACTTGGTTTTTATTTAGCTCAAAGGAAGTATTTTCATAGTAATAAATAGGCTCACCCGTAATGATGTCCTTTTCAGCTTCTATTTTATCCCTTGTTACCCGAACCGGGAGAGAAATTTTATATGGATTAAAATTAGCTGTGCCATCTATTGAAACCGGCATTTTAGCGATAATTATTCCGCAATTCTTTAATTCATCATCAATGGCGTCACAAAACTTTCTAATACTGGCTTCAATCGCAGGGTGCGAACACTTTGCTGAAAAACTAATTTCATCTTTTGTGATTTTCCAAGCTTGCATGGAGCGGTGCTTCTGCCACTCCGCAAGTGAAACAGGGTTTCGTACTGCCAGGTGGGAGAACAATACAGCAGGCGTTCTTTTAGCATCAAAATCAAGTAGATCTGAAAGCCGAAGAATGATGCCAATAAACTGCAAATTGGCAATGGTGTTTTCGCCACATAACAATGATGATTCCAATTTTAATAGCTCTAAAGAATCTTCATTGTGACTAAAACAAAGATGTGCCAACTCTTGCGTTAAATCGGTGTCACGGTATTTTATACGATTCTTCCATTCTTTTCCAATGATTTCTTTTGCGCGTTGAGCATGGGTAGTCCTGATATATTGTGAGATGAGATAGTCCTCCAAGAGTTGCGCTTTTGCATATTGCTTCTTAATTAACAAACGATTAATTTCTTCTTTTTTATCTGGGTAGGTTTTGCTAAACCGTTCATATTCTGATGACATTCTTTGTTCTTCTGAATTAGGCTCAGTACCTGACCAATCCTTCTTCCAGGCACGAATTTCAGTTTCATATGGAGCCATTCCTAAATCATGGAAAAAAGCTGTTAAAATTAAAAGCATTAAATCCGGAATAGATAACTGTTTGATATTTTCGTCTGGAATAAGCTTTTCCATGTTATATAGAACACGAAACAAATGCTCTCCATCATGCAAGGTATACTCCGGCATATATTTTAATATCAGTTTCGACTTATCGTATGCATCTTTTACACCCTCAATAACCAAAGATGTTACCTGGCCTTCTACTGCATCGCCTTCTAATTTAGCTTTCGTTTTAAATGCCCTATAAAGTTTACTTTTAACAAGCCTCGCCTCAATTTCTAACAGCCACTCACTCATTTGGTGAAAAATTTAACATTAATATTATAACTAAGTTCTGTAGTATACATACAAATAATTACTCCATTTAAGCAATATTCTTTGCAAGTCTTACTTATTAATTCACATTCGTTTCGCCCATCATCATTTTAAAATGTTCATGATGGTCGGTATGGACAAATATATTTTGAAAGACCTCGAAATATTTATCTATGGTATCATCCTGTCTCTCAATAAATATATCATCGGGGATTGTATGGGAGCCATCATTTATCCAGCATAGCAATGACCTGCAAATTTCTTGCTCCTGAGCATTAGAAAATTTTTCTATTAATTTATCATCACCATATTTACCCAGTAACTTAAAATAGTTTTCTATAATCCTTCTCATCGTGTTCTGAATTGTCAGGCCGGAACTATTATTTCTGTTTTTCAGTTCCATCCATAGAATTTCGTAAGAACTTTGTATAGGGTTCTTGTGCTCGAAACACTGAATAGAACTGATATTGTTATTTCGGCGAAGAATCCAGTAATAAGTATCCTTGCAATCTTGATTTCTCCCGTCAATGAATGACACTTCTTTATGGAAATAAACATTATGAGTTAAAAGAATTAGCTGTTTAATGATACCCTCATTCTTTTTTATCGCCTTAATAATTTGCTTAACCATTGAACTGATGACAAACAGAACATTACTATCAAGACTTGAAATCGGGTCATCAATAACTAATATACGTTCCTCAGATATACTATCCTCCTGAACACTTCCTTTAGTAATCTGTAAAAAGTAAAGAAAAGTTATGAAAGTTATTTCTCCTTCACTAAGCGTAGAATCCGCCAATGTACCATCTGCGCGTTGAATTTGGTATTTGTTCTTTTCAATAGGTGATGGAACTATGGAAAAATTATGAAACCCATATGAGCTAAGCGTATGGTTGATCTGGTCTATGGAAGATTGTATGCTAGTTACATTCTTACTTAGCCTAATAATTTCTTTATTTATTTCAGCATGTTGCGTCCTCAAGGTCCCAACATTTGTTGTCATTGCGTCAATTCCGGCTTGTAAACCAGACTGTTCTTTTGTAAAGGATTCAATTTTAATCTTATTGTTTTCAACGATATAGCGCCAGACCTTATCAATTAAACTTGACTTCTCTTTAGCAAAATTTGATACGATAACATTATGAGATTCAATTTCAATGTTTGCCTCTGTTATCAATTCAGCTACACCGTCCATTTGTTCCTTAACAGAAACTAATTCAATGCTACGGCTAGGTTCTTTGATTTTATTATTTAATAATTCCCGATTCGTTATAAATTGACTGTTTACTGTATTCAAATAGGCTGAAAATAGCTCTATATTCAACTTTGACACCTTATTTGCCTTTTCGCCTTGTTCGATTTGCTGTAATATACTAACAGTATTTAAAGCCCACCGATTATATTCTTCCGCTAATGTTTTTACAGCTAACGTATCAGTCAGAAATGATTCATCAAAATAGCTTTCTAATTGACTGGTAAAGCCCTCAGTTATTGTCTGGCTTTGGCAAAATGGACATGTCTTATTTTCCTGTAAATAATTTCTTCCTTCATTAACCCAGTCGTTGATATTTAGCCTTTGAATTAATTTGGCAATTTCAACATCAGCTTTCCCGACGATCTTTTTTTTCCAAACGTTGTCATCTTGCATCAGCAAAATTCGTTCAAATACGATGCTTGTTATTCTAGGCAAAACTAGTGGCACATCACCAAAAATTGTTTTAGCAAGATCTTTTAACTGGTCATATGTAAGAAGTTCGCTTTTATTGTTTTTGTATTCCGCAAGTAATTTAGTTTTAAAGGATTCTTTAAGCATAAATCCCTTAAAAGCTTCTTTAAACTCATTCTCATGTTTCTTATAGATGCTAACCCACACATCATCTCTAAACTCCGAATCCCGTTGTGACTTTAGTTCTTTTTGCTTCTCCAGAGTAGCCGCTTTATCAGTGCCTTTTTCTTTTATTTTCTGACGTTCAATCTTCTTTTCGTCGATAACTGCAATATCCTCTTTGGTAGCCTGGCCTAAAGTAAAAACGCCATCGATATTACCATCTCCGAAATTTCTATCCCGAAAGTCCTTATTGTACACTAGCACATTTATTGGTAAGCCGTTCTTCCAAATCAAGGAGCAATGATTAAATGCTTTATCGCCTGGTGCATAAATGTATTTTGTGAAGGTTGTTTTTCCGCTTCCGTTTGACCCGTATACGAAGTTTATTTTTTTTAGATCGTTAATTTCAATGCCTGCGACGTCATACGTCGCGATATTCTTAATGCGTAAAGATTCGATCATAAATCTGTGTTAAGGTTATAATCAAATATATTGAAAAGATATTAATGTCATCTCAATCGGCTTAAATAACCAATTATAAAACACAATTAAAGGCAAAGATCAATCAAATCCCTGATTCGGTAAGGAATTAGCCTTGTGTTGGCTTTAAGGTTATATGTAATGAAATATAGAAATTGTATTGGCTATATTCCTGAACAGGTGAGGATGTTATAAAAGAAAAAGTATACAAATACCTCAATACATAAAAATAAGTAATATTACGGTAATCTGTTACGGATATCGTGACAACCAGTTAATATCGATCGATGTAATTAATTTAAGTGGGATATGAATCCCGGTATGGAATAACAGTTTAACGTTAGGTTGCTATTTTTATGTCTGTAGCCACTGCACCATAATAATTAAACATTATATTAAAAGATACCCGACTGCCAACTTTTAGCTTATACCAGTCAATTTTTACGTGATGCCTGTAGAGATAGACGTCATCACTGAATGCCTCTCTAGTTATGTAGGCAAAGTTGGCTTCAATCCTCGAAATTGCGCCTTTGAAGGGCTTGACATCCTCTTTTGAAATCATTATTCCTCTCGGCATTCTTTTAAAATCGGGATCCAATTTAGCACGCGATAAGGCTTCAAACTGAGGAATGGCTTTATCGATTTCATTGTTTACATATAATGCCCGGCCATACCAAAATTGAGACTCGTAACGACTGTCACCAAGCGTAAATGATCTCCTGTAATACGAAACGATTTGATTGTAGTTAGGGTCTTTCTGCATACTTAAAAGGTGTGCATATCGAAAACAAACATCCCTTTCGTTTGGATTTAGTTTTAAAGTCTGTTCCAATACAGTTGATGCTTCCTGCGTCTCGCCTCTATTCTCTAATGTTTTTGCATACCTCAAAGCGATGTAAGGGCTTGCTTTATTAATTTCATATGCCTGCTTCAAAATTTCCAAAGCTCGAGGTTCATTATCAATTGCCTCTTTAAATCTGGCTTCAATATCTAATATGAACTCTTGCTCGGGAAAATGTTGCTTGGCCGTTTGTAATGATTTTTCAATATCTTTTATTATTAATTCTATTGAAGGTTTGCCTGGCTGCGCCAATTGATCGTTTAACATCATAAGCTTGCTCTTCAATATGGTATGATAGCTATGGGCTTGGTTAGGATATTTTTTTATTATGTCCTTGCTTAGGTTCTGAGCTGTTTCAATAAAAACATTTCTTTCGATACTTGTTGTTGCCCTTTCTGCCTTCTTTAATGCATTTTCAGCAAGAGAATGGGATATTAAAGGGTCTTTGGGCAGCAATACAAGTGCCCTTTTCAGATATTCATCAGCTTTGTTTGAATCACCACCAGCTATTGACATTTCTAAAATGGCCCGTTGCTGAAGTAATCTTGCGTCATCAGGGCTGCATTTTTCAGCCGCATCATACAAGTTCCTCAACTTTATAGGATCTGAGAATAGCTGAATCAATTGTTTAGCCTTGGTCATCGCCAGGAAGGCTGATCGGTCACTGTTGTAGTCAATATCAAGAAAATTAAAAATTCTGATATATTCGTCGTATCTCGATTGAGGCTCAACTAAAACAGTGTTGAAAATCATTTGCGCTATTATAGGATGGCGAGTTTTGTAAATGAAATCACCAATAGTATAATTTTGCTCATCAAACACGATATATTCAAGTGGCTTGAAGAATTTCGATTTAAACTCATGAAAGCTGATATCGTGAACGCGACTAATTAAGCCGGCTCTGGCATACGAGCCTAAGCGGTGAAGGATTGCTACCGTTAAATATAGCGATCGAGCTTTTTCATCAGCAATATTATTGTATTCATTTAAAATAATCTCTTCAAAATTCTTACCTCCTGTCGCCTCATGTAGCGCAACAAGTAAAACCCGACCTGCTTGTTCTGACAATTCTAGTTTTTGATCCGCGAAACTTTTATTGGCTAGATAGCCTAAGGATTTATGAATTGTCAATTTCTTAATCAGTTCTTCGATTTCCTTTTCCGACAGGTAGCTTAATGCATAATCATCATCAATATATGATCTTAGAGTATCTGCATCGTTCAAAAGGCTTGTACTCGCTGTAGTGATAATAGTAACTGGAATACCTTCCTTATCAAGCTTGCTTAGCAAATAAGTAATCCCAGATTCATTACTGATTGCATCATCTATAAAAAAATAAATTCGCTCTTTCGTGAAATTAAAGAGTTCAATGATAGGCTCAACTCGAATAGCAACATTTGTTTTTAAGTAGATGCAGAATTTATCGAAAGTCACAGCACTATCCCAAGCCAAACGCCTAAGCAGCACGGATTTACCGGAGCCTGCATAGCCTTTTATGCAAAACAAATATGAAGCATTTTTATCCTGGTATTTGTCATCAAAAATTATGTCCTCTAAAATCTGATCTTTTAAGTACCTGTCAACATCTAGATTTTTAATAATTGGGTCCCAATTTTCAAAATAACCTTTATAAAATGCTTGCGGTGAGGCATCGGTAGATGCAATTGATGTATGGACAAAATCGACCTCACTATCAATGAATCTTACCAAACTTTCAGAAGGATTGTTCTCTTTGATATCTAATACAAATCGTTGGTAAATTGGCTTTGAATGTTCTTGAATAGTCGTGGACAATTTTCTTTGGACGTCAGAAATTTCCAAGCAAATCTTATCGATGAATTCTTCGTAACCCATTGAAATTGGAGAGATTTTCCGTTCATTCCAATAGTTTTCTTCAACTGATGTGAAATTAGGAGAAACCATATAAGATCGAGGCCTACCGTCTTTTAAGTTTTCAAGCTCTTTTAGTATATATCTTATATTCCAGTCTTGATTACTGTAACCGATAAACAGGAAAGTAAAATCTTTACCCAGTTCACGAAATTTTGAAAACAATCTTTCCCGGTTTTTTTGGTGGGTAATATATTGTTCCGTCGATAAAATGAGCGGTAAATTCTCGTCGTTAATATAGGTGATACAACCATGAAGCTTATAATATGGAACTGTATTAGAAGTTTTAAAAATATCTTGTTCGCGTGTATTACGAAAAACTGGTGATAAATCTTGAGCAGCTTTTGGATTGTTGTTATATGCCTTCTCGATTAAAAGGTCATAATTAGTGGTGAAAATGGCTTTCCATGAAAATTCAGCAAAGGCCTTTTGCTTCTCATTGGGTGAAAAGGGCTCGAATGTGTCATAAAGAAATCGCTGAACTTCAAATAAATTTACTGAAGATATAGCAAGATCAGATATATAAGTTAAAGGTTGTCCCAGATATTCGTCTCCTAAAAACTTTTTCGCCATCAAATTTGCTAATTCTGGACCAAGGGGCGCCTTCTTTTTATCAGGATGTAAAGAATTATATGCGAAACCACTGCCTAAAAAGAGTACAACGCTCTTGTTTCTAATCTGATCTATTAATGGCTTAGGAATCTCTTTCATAATTGGAATAAGAATTTAAAGCTAATTATTTTTAGCGAATAGTATGGAAATAAAAAAGTTGCTAAAATTTTCGGTAGCTTTTTTCAGCTGTTCATTAGGTAGTTTTATTGCTGACATTTCGGAGGGGCTTTGTCGTTTACGGATATTAAAGTTACTGACATTAATATTTGCTATGGCCTCCCAAAGCGTGTTTCCAAGTAGCGTGTATTTTATGCTCCTGCGGGTTTGATCTTTTAACCTTGTGATCGTCGATGCATCCCGTTAAGGAATCCTATATAGACTGTAACGATCTTGTTTATCCAGTACCAACTGCTGTTGCCCGCTCACATAAGTTTCCATGCAGTAATGGTCTATACAATCTGCCTAGATGCTATTTCAATTCTCGGTAAAAACCGTAACAAATACGTAACGGAGTAACATTTTGAGGATAAAAAAATAGTTCGTAAATTGCTTATGTAAGTCAGAAAAGCACATTTTACCTCATAATGAGGCTGTTAGTCTAGAAGACTCATAATCTTTAACCTATGTGGGACGTTTAGCAGTACCTATGGCCTTTTCATATTTTTACCTTGTTAATTTTGATTAGAGAATATGTACGTAATTCTATGGACCTCGCATATAAGATTTTCGAAGTATAAATCTTATATGCATATCTCATTTGCCCAATTTAAGTTATCCTCTTCTACTTTTAATTAATTAACATTATTAAGTTTGAAACCATGCCCAACAAATATTTTAAACCGCATGAAGCCTACAACCTTAATCCACACCGCTATGACATAGGTACCATCATTGGTCTAAAGAATGGCTACGAGGATAATCTTTTCATTAAAAAACTATTTACGCTACCCGAACTGGAATATTCTGCCTTTTATCAATATCACCTTGCTTATTTTCGAGGATTTGAACCAGAGGGCGAAGAGGAGTTTTTCACCTTTGTCTGGCAGATTTTACTAAGGCGTATTAATTTTATTGAGCATAAAAACCCATTTAATTCAAGTCATTCGCTGGATATGGAAATTCTCGAGAAGCTCACAACTTTCCAAAAGTATCTTCGCTCGATTGACCAGTGGCATACCCAAAAGACCCTCCCTGAAATTATTGCTGATCAGACTGAACTCATCAAGAAGCAGCAATCAGAGATTGCAGATTTAAAGGCAGAACTGAAAGAAGCCCGTCAGTGGGATGGCTATATTAATATCCGGAATGAACAGGCTTTAGCTATATTAGATCTATTCCTGCAAATGCAGAAATTGAAAGCGCCAGATGGCAACGAACTGTTGATCACCCCTGCACAAAATACCTGGGCCAAAATGATCAGCAAGTATTTCCGGGAATATGATCAGGAAAACATTGGCCAGGTTAAAGAAATTAAGATAGATAAATTACGGTACTATCTTCGCGGCCTTGACCCAAAAGACCCTCTAAAGAGAGAGAATGAAATACCTGAAAAGCACAGACTTTACACGATTACTCCTGCAAAAAAGAAGAAATAACTTTTTGCGGCTTCTTTCGAGGTGTAATAGGAACGTTTTTATATCAAACTGATAATAAGCCTTTTAATAGCGCTCTCCAGTCATATCCAAACCTTCTCAAGTTACCACGCAAACCCGGTGGTAACAAAAAGCGAAATCCATAGCATTCTTTTGTTCCAAAACAAAGGCTATGGAAATTATCAATGAACAAGCCCTTAGCCAATGCATCCGGAATGCATTGCGGGCAGAACTACAAGAACATTTTAAAACAAGTGGCAGCCCATACCGGGCAGCAGAAGAACCGCTGTTGTCCAAACAGGAACTAGCCACCGAG
>Ga0308163_10001425_pt1 | contig 26340 bp, 26 predicted proteins | sample PhyTR1_FD_201037 | JGI IMG/M metagenome (GOLD analysis project Ga0308163, IMG submission 201037) | Phyllosphere microbial communities from UC Gill Tract Community Farm, Albany, California, United States - DLSLT.R1 | ecosystem: Host-associated > Plants > Phyllosphere > Unclassified | place: USA... | reverse complement strand
TCACTCCTACAGGTCGTGGATCAGGCAACGCGTTCCTCGCCCGGGCTGCGCTCGAAGTAGCGCTTGTACTCACGACTGAACTGCGACGTGCTCTGATACCCCACCCGATGCGCCACCTGCGCCACACCCAGCCCCTCGGCGATCAACAACGTTTGCGCCTTGAGCAAACGCAAGCGCTTCAAGTACTGCACCGGCGACAAAAGGGTGCTGCGCTTGAAGTGCTCGTGAAAGGTCGACACGCTCATGTTGGCGCAACTGGCCAGGGTCTCGACGTTCAACGGCTCGGTGTAATGCGCATGCAGATGGCTGATCGACGCCGCGACCCGGGCGAACTGCCCCTGCTGCTCCACCAGCGCGCGCAACACATCGGCCTGCGGCCCGCGCAGCGCGGTGAACAACAATTCGCGCACCCGCGCCGGCCCCAAAATCTGACACGCCAGCGGATCGTGCAGGCAGCGCAGCAAGCGTTCAACACAACCGCGCATGTCATCGTCGAGCACCACCGAGGTCATCGACTCCGGCGTCTGCGCCGGAATGTGCCGCCCCGGCGCCAGCCCCATGGCCAGCACCAGCTCACCGAGCAGCACCCGGTCAATGGCCACCGACACGCCCAGCAACGGCGCATCCGGCAAGGCAAAGGTTTCGCACTCGAACGGCACCGGCAGCGCCTGAATCAGATAGTGCCCGGCGCCATACTCCATGGTGCGCGGGCCGAGAAACGCCAGTTTGCTGCCCTGAGCGATGATCATCAGGCTCGGCTCATAAATGTGCGGGCCGCGCGCGACGTCGCAACTGGCGCGCAAGACCTGCACGCCGGGCAGCCCGGTCTGACTGTAACCGTCGCGGAGCGCCAGCGGCTCGATCAACGAAACCAGCGTGGCATTGGCATCAAGGTGGCGGGTCAGCTGCATCGAATGAGTCTTCAAAAAAGTCACGGAAAAAGGCATGCAAGCATCATCGCAGATCCTTTTGCCAATGCGATTGCCCAGACCCGCATGCCGGAGGATTAGGCATGAGACCCGGAGAAATCGTCATGGCCACCGCAGCGGACGGCGCCCAGAATGCGCCACCTCACCTGTCACTGCTTCTGCGAGGTTCCTCATGTACACCGCAATCGGTTATGCCGCTCAATCGGCCACCACTCCCCTCGCCCCGATGAAATTCGAACGCCGCAGCCCTCGCGCTGACGACGTGGCGATCGAGATCCTGTACTGCGGCGTCTGCCACTCCGACATCCACCAGGCGCGCAACGAATGGGGCATCGCCGTTTATCCGTTGATGCCCGGCCACGAGATCGTCGGAAAAGTCACCGCAGTCGGTGCGAACGTCACCCAACATAAAGTAGGCGATCTGGTCGGTGTTGGCTGCATGGTCGACTCCTGCCGCACCTGCGCCGCCTGCCAGCAGAACCTCGAGCAATACTGCCTCGAAGGTCCGACCATGACCTACGCCACCCCGGACCGGGTCGACGGCAGCAACACCATGGGCGGATACTCGGACAGCATCGTCGTCAGCGAGCACTTCGTGGTGCGCATCCCGGCGAAACTCGACCTGGCCAGCGCCGCGCCGATCCTCTGCGCCGGCATCACCACCTACTCGCCGCTCAAGCACTACGGCGTCAAGGCCGGCGACAAGGTCGGGATTCTCGGCATGGGCGGCCTCGGCCACATGGGCATCAAGTTCGCCAAGGCCCTGGGCGCGCAAGTCACGCTGTTCACCCGTTCGGCGAGCAAGGCCGAGGAAGGTCGTCGTCAGGGCGCCGATCATGTGATCGTCTCCACCGATGCCGAACAGATGGCCGCCGCCGCAGGCCAGTTCGATTTCCTGCTCGACACCATTCCGGTGCAGCACGACCTCAACCCGTACCTGCAAACCCTGCGCTTTGATGGCGTGCATATTCTGGTAGGGCTGATCGAGCCGATCGACCCGCCGGTGCATGCTGCCAACCTGGTACTGGGCCGCCGGGTGCTGGCCGGTTCGTTGATCGGTGGCATCGCCGAAACCCAGGAAGTGCTGGATTTCTGCGCCGAGCACAACATCACCTGCGACATCGAAATGCTCGACATCCGCCAGATCAACGAGGCTTACGCGCGCATGATCGCCGGTGACGTGAAGTACCGCTTCGTGATCGACATGGCGACGCTCAAGGTTTAAGGCCTCAGACCTTCAAGCCAAGCTCCGCCGAGAGCCGGGCTGTGACCCCTTTGATCAGGGGGATCAGCTCGGCCATTTTTTCCAGCGGCATGTACGGCACGGTGCTGGCGATGCTGATCGCCGCCACAATGCGCTTGCTCGCATCGCGAATCGGCGCCGCCACGCAGCGGATCGACGGTTCGTTGTCTTCCAGATCGAACGCGTAGCCACCGGCCACGTACTCGGTCATGCGCTGCTCAAGCTGTTCCCACGACTGCTGGGGATGCTGCGGCCAGAACTGACTTTTCCCACCCGCCGGCAGGCTGATGTCGTACAGCCGCTGCCAATCCTGCGGCGCATCATCGAGCATCAAGGCCTTGCCGATCCCGGTGCGCGCCAGCGGCATCCGATGGCCGACCCGCGAACGCATTTCCGGGCCATTACGCCCCGGATTCTTCAGCAGGTACAGAACCTCGTCACCTTCACGAATACCCAGATGCACGGTGTCGCCGGTCAGCGCCGACAACTCGTCCAGATACGGCCCGGCCAGGCTCACCAGCGGCAACTCTTCGCGCGCCTGAAACCCCAGCTCGATCAACTTGGGCCCCAGCAGATAGCCGATTTGCGGCACCACGCGCAGGTAGCGCTCGTCCACCAGGCAACTGGCCAGCCGATGGGTGGTGCTGCGCGTGGTGCCGATCAGCCGGGCGATCTCTTTCAGATCGCGGGCGCCACTGGCCACCGCCTGCACCACACCCAGTCCGCGAAGCAGCGTCTGAGTGCCGGTGGGTGCGGCGTCCTTGGTTTTTTCCGGGGCGTCTTCCTGCATATCCAGCCTTTACCGTTGAGCGAGGGAACGGGCGGCATTATGGTCGCCCGACGCGGAGCACTACAACTCGATACGCTCGACCTTGCCCACCAGCAGCACGTAGGACAATGCACCGACCAGCGCAAGCACCGCGATGTAGGTGATCGCCGGCGCGAACGAGTCACCGCTGGCGAGAAAACCGATGACGATCGGTGTGGCAATCGCCGACAGGTTGCCGATGAAGTTGAACACCCCGCCGGTCAGCCCCAACAACCGCGCTGGCGCCAGCGTCGACACCAGCGACCAGGTGATCGACGCCAGCCCGTTGCCGAAAAACGCCAGCGCCAGGAAGGCAATCACCAGCGGCGTCGACTCAACAAAATTCGCGCCGATGATCGAGGTGGAAATCAGCAGCCCGCCAATGATCGGCAACTTGCGCGCAAAGCCGACGCTGCAACCACGGCGAATCAGCAGGTCGGAAAAGAACCCCGAACACAGCACGCCAATGAACGCGGCAAGGAACGGCAGCGACGCCAGCAGGCCGGACTTGATGAAGTCCATGCCGCGATACTTCACCAGGTAGGTCGGGAACCACGTCAGAAAAAACCACAGCGTCGAGTTCAGGCAGAACTGGCCGAGGTAGATGCCCCACAACTTGCGTTTGGTCAGGACGATACCCAGGTCGGTCCAACTGAACGACGCCTTGGCCGTTTGCGCTTGAATGTCTACCAGCCCGCCACCCTCACGGATCAGGTCGATCTCCGCATCGTTGGCGCCCTTGAAATCTCGCGGCTCGCGATACACCGCGTACCAGATCGCCGCCCAGACAATGCCCGCCGCGCCAGTGGCGACGAACACCATGTGCCAGCCGAACTCATGTTGCAGCCACGCCAGCACCGGGGTCAGAAACGCCAGCCCGACAAATTGCCCGGAGGTGTAGAAACCAATCGCCGTGGCCCGCTCGCGCTCGGGAAACCAGGTGGTCACCACGCGGCTGTTGATCGGATAGGCCGGGGCTTCCAGCGCGCCGACCGCCATGCGCAGCACGAACAGTGCAATGAAACTCGCGGCAAAACCGAGCATCACCGTGGCCAGCGACCACAGCAGCAGCGCGACGCTGTAGAGAATGCGCGGTGGCACCCGGTCCACCAGCCAGCCGCCGGGGATCTGCATCGCGGCGTAGGTCCAGCCGAACGCGGAGAAAATCAGCCCGACGTGAACCGGATCGATGCCCAGTTCGCTGGTCAGCGCGGGTGCGGCAATCGACAGGTTGCTGCGGTCGAGGTAGTTGATGACCACGGTGATGAACAACAACACCATGATGAAGAACCGCTTGCGGCTGGGCGTGACTAAAGACGCCTGCCCGGTGAGGGTTTGCGGTGGCATGAGAGATACCTCTTCTTATGTTTATTGAGGTCGGCCTGAGGCCTTGCACTAATCCCTGTAGGAGTGAGCCTGCTCGCGATAGCGTCCTGTCAGTCATAGACATGCCGGATGTAAAAACCGAATCGCGAGCAGGCTCACTCCTACATTTGAATTGTGTTGAATCAGTAAGCACTCACCACTCGGCAAAACTGCCATCGGCATGGCGCCAGATAGGGTTGCGCCAGCGGTGGCCGACGGCGGCGCGCTCGATCACGTATTCCTCGTTGATCTCGATGCCCAGCCCCGGCCCGTTCGGAATCTTCACGAAGCCCTGGTCGTAGTCGAACACCCGTGGATCCTTCACGTAGTCGAGCAAGTCGTTGCTCTCGTTGTAATGGATGCCCAGGCTCTGCTCCTGGATAAACGCGTTGTAACAAGCCGCGTCGAGTTGCAAACACGCCGCCAGCGCAATCGGCCCGAGCGGGCAATGCAGCGCCAGCGCCACGTCGTAGGCTTCGGCCATGTTGGCGATCTTGCGGGTTTCGGTGATGCCGCCAGCGTGGGAGGCATCCGGCTGGATGATGTCGACGTAGCCTTCGCTCAACACGCGTTTAAAGTCCCAACGCGAGAACAGCCGCTCACCGAGGGCAATCGGCGTGCTGGTCAGCGGCGCCAGCTCTTTCAGCGCTTCGTAGTTTTCACTGAGCACCGGTTCTTCGATGAACATCAGTTTGTATGGGTCGAGTTCTTTCATCAGCACCTTGGCCATCGGCTTGTGCACCCGACCATGGAAGTCGACGCCGATACCGACGTTCGGCCCGACCGCATCACGCACCGCAGCCACGTTGGCCAGGGCCAGATCGACTTTCTCAAAGGAGTCGAGGAACTGCAGCTCTTCGGTGCCGTTCATTTTCACCGCGGTAAAACCACGGCTCACCGCCTCTTTCGCCGCCCGTGCCGTATCGGCCGGACGGTCGCCACCGATCCACGAATACACACGGATCTTGTCACGCACCTGACCGCCGAGCAGATCGCTGACCGACACCCCGAGGGCCTTGCCCTTGATGTCCCACAGCGCCTGATCGATACCGGCCAGCGCACTCATGTGGATCGCGCCGCCGCGGTAGAAGCCGCCGCGGTACAACACGGTCCAGATGTCCTCGATGTTGCGTGGGTCTTTGCCGATCAGGTAGTCGGACAATTCCTCGATTGCAGCGGCGACGGTGTGGGCGCGGCCTTCGACCACAGGCTCGCCCCAACCGGTGACGCCTTCGTCGGTTTCGACCTTGAGGAAACACCAGCGCGGCGGGACGATGAAGGTGGTGAGTTTGGTGATTTTCATCTCTGCTCTCTTTTTGTAAATGCAGCTCTTATTAGATGCAGCGCACGCGGCGCCAAAAAGTCTTAGCGAAGCGCCTTCCAGGCGGCCACGTAGGCCTTGGCGTTCACCGCCACTTGCTCCGGCGTCATGCCCGGCTTGAACAGACCGGAACCGAGCCCGAAACCTTTGACCCCGGCATCGATGAACACCTGCATGTTGCCCGGGGTGATGCCGCCGACCGGCGCCAGCACCGTCCCCGCTGGCAACACCGCGAGCCAGGCTTTGACGACCGCCGGGCCCATCTGCTCGGCCGGGAACAGCTTGAGAATGTCCGCGCCCTCCTCCAGCGCCGCGAAGGCTTCGGTCGGCGTGGCGACACCCGGCGACAGGTACAGCCCCGCCGCTTTCGCCGCGCGCAGCACTTTGGCGTCGCTGTGCGGCATGACGATCACCTGACCGCCAGCCGCTTTCACCTGCCCGACCTGTTCCGGGGTCAGCACCGTGCCGGCACCGATCAGGCAATCGGCAGGCAAGGTCTGGCGCAGGATGCGGATACTTTCGTACGGTGAAGGGGAATTGAGCGGTACTTCGATGACGCGAAATCCGGCGGCATACAGGACTTCTCCGATAGCGGCGGCTTCCTGCGGATGCAGGCCACGCAGAATCGCGATCAGACCGTTTTGTGCCAGTGCTTGCTTGAGCATGTCAGGCCTCCAGTCAGGGTTAACGGGATGAGGAATCGAGCAGTCCGGCGGCCAGCGCCAGTTGCCACAGGCCGCGCTCGGTGGCCTGCTCGGCCAGCGTCACGTTGGCGAAACCGCAGGCCTCCAGCGCGCGGCTGTAGCGGGCGCAGAGTTGCGCGTTGCCGATGAGGATGATCGAGGGCAGATGCACGCTGTGGCGCCGACGCCGCTGCACGGTGGCAAGCGCCGCCAGTTCATGGCCGATCATCAGCCCGGACAGGTAATCCGCTTGCGCCGTCGGGGCCAGTTCGCCAGTCAGGCCGAGGGTGCGCGCACTGAACAGCGTGGAAAGCACACCGAGTTCGCCGTCCGCCGACAGCGCCACTTGCACGCCACGGTCAAACGCCAGGCCATCGAACGCCGCCCCCGGTTGTTGGGTACGCCCCAGAATGCTGTGTTCACTGAGCACGGCGAACACTTCGCCGGTCATGAAGGTATCGAAATGAGTGATGCGGCCATCGACCACTTCCACCCATTTGGAATGGCTGCCCGGCAAGCCGATCAACAGGTCGCCGCCCGCCTCGGCCGGCAGGTTCTGCAGCACGCCGAGGACCTGGGTTTCTTCACCGCGCATCACGTTCGGCAGGCGTGAACGCTGGATCACGCCCGGCACGATATGCACCCGCGTGCCGCGCAGACTGACCAGTGTTTGTAGGGAATTTCCGAGATTGGCGACGTTCGCCGGTGTTTCGCAGTAGGCCGCTTCGCGCCAGCCCTGGGCGCTGCCGACCATGCCGCAGGCGATCACCGGCAGATCCGGCTGCGCATCGAGCCAGTCGCCACACGCGTCTTCGAAGGCCAGTTCAAAACCGTCGGCGCATTCACGACCGTTGATGACTCGCGAGGTCTTGGGCAACTGCATGATCCCGGACGACAGCGCACGCTGCTCCAGCACCACCCCGCCCGCCGCGAGTTTGTAAGCACGTAATGAGGTCGTCCCCCAATCGAGCGCGATCAATTGCGCCTGCATCGCTTCACCTGTTTTGTTTTTGGCAGTGAGTGCGACGGACTATAGACCTCTCAGACCGGAAATCTCAATATGTAATTTTGCATCCCATATTTTGGGATAAAACAATCTCACCCTACCTCGAACAGGTTCAGCCATCACCGCCATCAGAATGCCTGCTTATGCTGTATCGCCTGGATAAAAGCGCTGGCAGGAACATCCATCGACTCTGAGTAATAAGGACCATAGGAATAAGCGGCAGTCTTGAACTTACAAACGACAACTTTACGCAGCTTCAAAATGGCCAGCACTTGCTCTTTACTGATATATGTACTCAGCGTTCCACCATCCGGTGTGTACACGGCAAACACCTCGGCTGAATAAACGTGCGAGGACGCTGAACCTTCATCTTTCGCCGCTACGACTTCGCCCTCGAAATACCTGACCAGGTCCTGCTTCGTTTCGAAGACACCGGCTTCATCCAATGAACAGATCAAGCTGTTACCCACCTGATTCTGACCAGCATGTATTTCAAAAAAACGCAACACGTCAGTCTTTGAACTGAATCGAACATCTAAAAAAGCGTTCTCTCCCTGTCTGGTGACGGAAACAAAATCAATCCCGGATTCCGGCAAGGGCACTCTTTTTGCGCACGAGGCACACAAAACAAGTGAAACAATTGCGAGCAAGATTCTCATCTCAAGACTCCAGATATTTGATCATTCTCTCAGCGATAAGATCACGTGCCGATTGCTCGCCAAGAGCCACTGCCTTGAACATTTTGCCTGCGTCTTCGTGATTGGCATCTACGGACAGGTTGATATCCGGACCTGAACTCATTTTCCATCGTTCGCCCATGTCGGCCACATCATCGGACTGATTGGGTTTCGAGGGAGCCGCCAGTATGTTTATCCAGTACTCCGCCCCAGGTTTAGGGGTGGTAGCGTAAATATCTGAAATCAGCCAGACCCCCAATCCACCACCAACAGGATCAAGTGTGACCAGCGACTTTACCGTGTAACCCTGTTCCTTGAGTATGGCTGCCAGGTGGGCACCATTCCACCCACCAAGACTATGACCGACGATACTGATGTAAATTGATTTATCGCCTTTCAAGTGGCGATGTACATACTTGTCAATGTCCTTCTTGCCGCGAACATCCTTATAACTCAGATACACCGACTGCAATTTCGTTAATTGGGCGTCGCTGAATTTTTTAGGCAACAGAACCTGCGCGGCGGTCACATTATGGTGAGGCGGCTGGTCTTGGTAGTACTGCTCTTTATCCCCAGCACCACCAATAAAAAACACCACTATCTTTTTGACACTCACCGCAACTGTCTTGACGCTCTGATCGGATTTGCAAGTCAATTCATGACTCGCCGCCAGTTTATTGCAAGCCTGAGAAGCAGGACTTTCAGCTTCCATTTCAATCACTCTACAAACAGTTTTATGGATTCGGGTAAGTGGGAGCTGACCGTGTGGGTAAAGCCCTGTTCATTGGTAATGCCGTGCTCAAGACGTCCATCACCTCGTTCGATTGCATAAGGATGGTTCGGGACAGGCTCGCCAGTCGCTTCATTTACCACTTGCAACTTGTCCGTAAAATGCACCGGCATCGGCAACAACCCGCTAAACGCCGCGCCTCCACCACTCTGGCCGATAATCACCGTCCCCGACCCACCGACCACGACATTGCCGTGACCTCCGGTGCTGTCGAGCGTGGCGGCGTTCAGGCCGTTAATGAATACGGTGCCGGAAACGGCGTCGGTGATCGGGCTGCCACAGGCCGATTTATCGGTCATGCGCGCGGCGGCGAGGCCGTCGAAGAAGACGTCGGGCGAGCCGGAAACAATCGGGTTGGTGCCATGCCCTGGCAATGGGCAGTCGGTCGGGTCGGTGACGCGTGCAGCGGGTTTACCACTCAATTCAAAGCTCCTTGCTTCGGGGGTTCCGGGTGTGGCTGATGAATATCGATGTCGGTTGCGGCGAAGCGCCAGCGGTTGTCGACGGGGTCGAACAGGGCGTGGCAATGCTCACGGCGGTCGGGCGATGTGGCGGTTTGCAGGTGTCGCCAGGCTTCGTCGGTTTGCCACGCCAGTTCGGCCGGCGAGGCGTCGTCGAGGTCGTTGAGCCAGGCGTTGTAATTACGCAGGTGATTGCGCTCGTAGGTCGATTGCAGCAGATCGGCCATTTGCACGCCGAGGTCCAGATGATGCTCGGCAGTCCATCGGCCCACCTCGGAATAGACGTACCAGCCCATCGGGATCAGCGCGCCGTCCTTGAGCAACGAATCGCCGGCCGGGGCGACGAAACCGCAGCAGATGTGCAACGTCAGCCAGCCCTGATGCGCGTCGATAAACGCATTCGGCTCAAACTGGCGTAACGGGATCACACGGTAGTCATCAAGGCCGGCGCTGCGCGCCATGAGCTCGGCGTCAAGCCGCGACACAAACGCACGAATGGCTTTGCCGCCCGTGCGATTGACGATGCACAGGATGTCTACCGGTTGCCGCTGAGGGTTGTCAGTGGAGCCTGAGTTTTTCACCAGGCCGTACAGACGCATTGACGCCCGCAGTCCGCTCATCGCCGGTCACTCATTGACGCAGCGAAGGCTCCACGGGCGTGGAGAAATAGTGCCAGAGGCATTGCAGTTGTCGTCCGTGAGCGCGCAAAAATGGCGCGTAGAATGCCGGACTAGAGCGCTGGCGACAATCGAATTAGCATTGGATGGCCATCATTGTGATCAGCCTTCGGCAAACTCGCGTAAAACCTTGCCATCCATGCGATAGCGCACCCACTCTTCCTGCGGCTGCGCGCCGAGGGATTTGTAGAATTCGATGGCCGGGGTGTTCCAATCCAGCACGCTCCATTCGAAGCGCCCGCAATCATTGTCACAGGCGATTTTCGCCAGATGCCGCAGCAGGGTTTTGCCGGCACCGCCGCCGCGTTGCTCGGGGGTGATGTAGAGGTCTTCGAGGTACAGGCAGTTGCTGCCGAGCCATGTCGAATAGCTGAAGAAGAACACCGCAAAACCGATCGGCACACCGTCACGCAGACAGATCAGGCCGTGGGCGGTGGCGCCTTCGCTGAACAGACTGCGCTCGATGTCGGTGACGCTGGCGATGACTTCGTGGCGGGCCTTTTCGAAATCTGCCAGTTCGGTGATGAAGGCGAGGATTTGCGGAGCATCGCTGGGGGTCGCCGGGCGGATGTCGATCGTCATGGACGGGCCTTGTCGGAAAAGGGAAAGCGCCATAGTAAGGCCGGACGCGGCGCTCGTCATATGGCAACACAGAGAATATCCTGCTCCGCTCCCACAGGGAATTTCGACAGCCTGAAAGGACGCTCATGAACACTGAGATTTTTATGCCCGCGGAGGCGCTCGCGGTGGTGCTGCTGCCCCACGCCCTCGAACCGTCAGACGACGGCGCTCACGACCTCGCCCACCTGCAACGGGTCTGGCACAACGTGCGCACCTTGCAGGCCGACGAAGGTGGCGACCTTGAAGTGTTGCTCGCCGCCGTGCTGCTGCACGATTGCGTAGCTGTCGAAAAGAACTCGCCCCTGCGCTCGCAGGCCTCGCGTCTCGCGGCAGAGAAAGCCGCAAACGTGCTGGCTGAATTGGATTGGCCCGAAAGCAAAATCGCCGCCGTCACCCACGCCATCGAAGCCCACAGCTTTTCCGCCGATCTCACCCCGCTGACCCTCGAAGCGAAAATCGTCCAGGACGCCGACCGTCTCGACTCGCTGGGCATGCTCGGTGTTGCCCGCACCTTCTACGTCGCCGGGCGCATGGGCGCGGCGCTGTACGACCCGCAGGATCCCGAAGCGAAACAACGCGAGTACGACGACACACGTTTTTGCCTCGATCATTTCCAGACCAAACTGCTGCACCTCGCCGATGGTTTCCAGACCACTACCGGTCAACGTCTGGCGCAGATCCGCCATCAACGCCTGAAGGGTTTCATGGAGCAGTTCAAGGAGGAAATCGGCATCGCCTGACGTTATTACTCCGGCGCGCAGCGATCCAGGCTTCGACGACGTCGCGCCGTGCAAGCAATCAGAACCGTTCGTCGATCATCAGGCACCAATCCAGTCCGGGGGCAGACCAACGACAGGTAAGGATTCCAATCACTGGAGATGCCCTATGATCCCGTCAAGGTTGACTGCCCTCGTTTTCAGCGCCCTGCTCTGCCCCGCGGTGTTCGCCGCCACCACCACTGCAGCGGGCACAGGCCCCACCGATCCGGTTCCACCGCCACGCGCGCCCGCCATCAATAGTGCGCCTGGCATGAACACCGATGGTTCCGGGGTTCCATTGATCAATCAACCGCCCGCCACCGGCACTGATCCGCGCACCCAAGGCAGTGATCCCGGTCGCCAGGGTGGCATGAACACGCCTGACTCCCCTGCAACACCCGACAACGCCGGCCCCGGCGTTGGCTCGAAAACCACCACCGGTGGCTCGGGCTCCGAAGGTACCGGTCAGTAGTTCGCCGACGCGAGCGTCCTATTCAATCCAATGAAGAGGTAACCATGAACGTCGATAAAAACCTGGAAAAAGAAGTCCTCACCCGCCTGCTGCACGCCCATCCGAGCGGACTGGGCAAAGAGGTGCTGGACAACTATCGCGGAGAGAAAGTCGTGGCCAGCACCCTCGCCGCCCTGCAGGATCGCGGGCTGATCCACCATGGTCATGTGACCTGCAACGAGGCCGGCGAACACTCGTTGAACCTGCCGATCAAACTTAGTGCGGCCGGCGTCGAAGCAGCGCGAAAGCTCGATAGCTGACGGTAGATCCGCAAGCAGTTGAGTCCTGTAGGAGCTGCAGCAGACCGCGATTTTTCAAGATCAAAAGATCGCAGCCTGCGGCAACTCCTACAGGGGTTTTGTAAGCGACGCGATTCCCTTGTGGGACCCAGCCTGCTGGCGATGACGATTGTTCAGTCGCCGCGTATCAATGCATCCACCTCGGCAGCCCCCGGCGATGTCGCCGGCCCCCACCGCGTCACTGCCAAAGCCGCTGCCGCGTTCGCTCGCCGCGCCGCTTCACAGGCGGACAAACCCTGCGCCAACCCGGCGACAAATACCCCGGCATGTGCATCCCCCGCACCGTTACTGTCCACCGCCTTCACGGCAAACCCCGGCACATGCCGACGGTCGCCACGCTGCTGAATCCAGCACCCCTGTGGCCCGTCGCGCACCACGATCAGTGCGTCGTTGCGCAGATGCCCGGCGAGCCGATCCAGCGCCTCAGCGATATCCGCCGCTCCGGTAAAGCGCAACGCCTCGACGCTGTTGCTGGTCCACACATCGATGCGCGGCAGCAGGGCTTGCATCAACGCCGAGTCCGGCGACTCGACCAACGGGCCCGGATCGAACATCACGTTGATCGTATCCGGCAGCGCCAGCGTCCAGTCCAGTAGCGCCTGCGCCTTGCCTTCATGCAGCAGGCTGTAACCGCTCACATAGACGTAATCGCCCGCCTCGGCGGCCACGCTGTTCAAGTCCTCCTCGGTCACCTCGCCTTCGGCGCCGATGTAGGAAATGAAACTGCGCTCGGCCGACGCATCGGTCAGCGCCACGCAAATCCCGGTGTCGCGTTGCGCAGGCGTTTTGATGCCGATACGGATGCCTTCAGCATTCATCGCCTGACGCGCCAGATCGCCGAAGCGCCCGCTGCCGTGGCGACCGAGATAAACCACTGGCAAGCCATTGCGTACGGCAGCGGCCATCACGTTGAAACCGCCGCCGGCCTCGAAAGCGGCAGACTGCGCCAGCACATCGCCGCCGACTTGCGGCAGCTGATCCACAGCCATCACCAGGTCGATGATGACCTGACCGGTGTGCAACATCTTAGGCATGAGCATTCTCGACTTGCGCGGCACGGCGATCTTTCGCCCCGCCGAGGACGAAGTAAATGCCACCGGCCACCACGAAGGTCACGATCCAGCCCAAACCGTTGTGGCCCAGCCACGAGTCGGACAAAAAGCCCTTGAACCAGACGTTCTCGGCGGTGGTGCCAATGGTGGTGAAACTGAAGCCGAGCACGATGGCAATCGCCCACGCGCCGAACGCGCGCCATTCGATGCCGCCGCGATACCAGTAGGCGCTGCTCGGACTGACGTCAAGCAGGTCTTTGGGGCTGTAGTAGTGACGATGAATCAGGTCGACCACGAAGATCCCGACCCACGCGGTGATCGGCACCGCCAGCAGGGAAATGAAGGTGATGAACGGGCCATAGAAGCTGTCGGCGATCAGCATGAAGTAAATCGAGCCGGCGAAGATCGCGACGATATCCACCACCACCGCGTAGACCCGTTTGACCTTCAGGCCCAAGGTCAGCGTGGTCAAACCGGCGGAGTACACCGAGAGGTTGTTCGACAGCAGCAGGCCGCCGAACGCGGTGATCAGGTAGGGCACGGCCATCCAGGTCGGCAGCATGTCGCGGATCGCCACGATTGGGTCAGTCGCCGACGCCAGATCGTTGTTGCCCACCGACAACAGACCACCGAGGGTGATCAGCAGCACCAGCGGAATCCCCGCGCCGAACGCGGCGGACGCGACCAGGCGCACGGCTTTGACGCTGCGGTGCTGGTAGCGCGACATGTCGGCACCGGCGTTGGCCCAGCCGATCCCGGTGCCGGCGGCCATGGTGCCGATGCCGATGATCATTGCGCTCAGCGGTGCGGGCGTGGCGTTGAACACGGCGCTCCAGTCGATGGTCGCGCAAAGGAAGCCGCCGACCAGAATATTCAGCGCGCCGAACACGTAGGTCGCCCACTTCTGGATCACCAGCAGGGTGGCGTGACCGAGGCCGGAGACCGACAGGGTCAGCAGAACGAAGATCGCGATGAAGATCAGCGTCAGCACCGGTGCGCTTTTCGCTTCAACCGGCGAGCCGAACAGGATCGAGCACAGCGACAGCAGCACGAATGCCGCCGTGGTGGTGTTGACGGTTTCCCAGCCCAGACGCGACATCAGCGAAACCAGGGTCGGGCCGATGTTGCCGCGTACGCCGAAAATCGCGCGCGACAAGGTCAGGCTCGGCGCACGGCCACGGCGGCCGGCAATCGAGATGATCCCCACCACCGCGAACGACCCGGCAGCACCGACAATCGCGACGATGATCGCCTGCCAGATCGCCAATCCGCGAAACGCAACCAGCGTGGCGCCCAGCGGCAGACCGAGAATGGAAATGTTGGCGGCGAACCAGACCCAGAACAGTTGCAGCGGATGACCGTTGCACTCGGCTTCCGGCACCGGCTCGATACCGCGGGTTTCCAACTGCCCGGCGCTTTGCGCGGCGTTTGATGAACTCATGAACAGTGCTCCTGTTTGCCTTTATTGTGGTTGTGGGCAATTCAATAAACTGTGCACCTCCTGTAGGAGCTGCCGCAGGCTGCGATCTTTTGATCTTGATTTTCCGGCTGCCTGAAGACTGCTGAAGATCAAAAGATCGCAGCCTTCGGCAGCTCCTACACAGGTTCCTCAGCGTAAGGTGAGGAGTCCTTTCACGAGGGGTTCAAGCTCCAGATGATTGACCGCTTTGACCGTGGCAATCATCGGCGCCGGCCAGCTCTCAAGACCCAGGCAGGCCCCGAGCATGGCGCCAAGGATGGCCGCGATGGTGTCGGTGTCACCGCCCAGGCTGGCGGCCATGCACAACGCCTCGAACGCACTCATCTCGCCGACGGCCACTTGCTGCGCCAGGGCGAACGACACCACCACCGATTCCTGCGACGCCACCGAAGTGCCGATCACGTCGTACAGCAGATCGGCCAGCAGTGCCTTGTCGCTGTCGACGCTGATGCTGCGCGCCCAACTGATGCGCGAAGCGATGCGCCCACCGGCGACCCAGTGCCCGTGCGCTTCCGCCTGTTGCGCAATCTGCTGGCCGAGGTTCAGCGCCTCGCCCAGATCCATGCCATTGACCCCGGCCGAGACCACCGCCGCCACCGCTGCCGCACTGGAAATGCCCAGTGTGGTGTTGTGGGTGACCTGACAGGCCTGCACCACCGCAGCGATGAACCGCTGAGGATCGGCAACGTCCGCCGCTATGCCCACCGGGGTGATGCGCATCGCCGCGCCGTTGGTGGTGCCATAACGCCCGGCCTCCTCCGGCGAGTGGCCGGCGAGGATCATCTCAATGGCGCGTTTGGTCGACGGGCCGAGCAGGTCCTGCGAACCCTTGGCCTGCATCTCGGCTTCCCACTCGATCAGCCGTTGGGCGAGCACTGCCGGCTCGATCCGGCCCTTGCCTTCAACCAGCAATTGGCCGACCAGAATTGCCTGTTCAGTGTCGTCGGTGATCGAGCCCTTGGGCATGTTGGCGGCGATCGGTTGCAGGGGACCGGCGTCCTGCAGCTCGGTGATCCGGCCGAAGCGGGTCTTGATCGTTTCGCGGTTCAGCGATTGCGTCGGCATGCCCAGCGCATCACCCAGAGCCAGGCCATAAAACGCACCCAGGGCACGGTTGAGCGTGGTCATTTCGATTCTCCAAATTGCAGGTGCAGACGGAAATGCACCGGGTCGAGCAGGCTTTCGACCTGCTCCATAAAGCGGTTCTGCCGGTCGTAGGTGGTGCGCAGGGCCTTGAGAAAAACGCTACCCACCGGGCGGCCGAGCAGTTCGGCGTCTACGGCATTCAGCGGCTCGGCGCCGATCCACTGATCGCCGCGCTGGCCGATGTAGCCGTAGGCAGCCAGGGTGATGGTCAGCGAGTTGTCGATCAGACCGACGCGCGGCAGGCTTTCCAGGCCGCCGGTGGCCGGCATCAACGAGCGTTCGAGGGACACCAGCGTGCCGTCGTTGGCGCGCCGGCGACGGTCGAGGGTGATGAATTGGTCGGTGCCGAACCGCGAGAGCAGGTCGGGCCGGGTCACGGCTTCCAGACGCAGCACTTCGGTGTTGATCAGCGCCCCGCTGTCGGCCAGCGCCTGCGCCCAGCCGCTGCGCTGGTCGAGCGCCAGGCCGTCGAACGTGACGATCGAGCCGACACCGCTTTGCGTGGCGATGTAATTGCGCCGCTTCAGTTCGGCCAGCGCTTCGCGCAACGTGCCACGGCTGACCTTGAATTCCTGAGCCAACTGATGCTCACCGGGCAACAGAAAGCCGTCCTCCATGAGGCCGCTTTCGATGCGCCGGACGAGTTCGTCGACCACCCGTTGTTTCTTGTCAAATCGTACCTGTCTAATCATGTACAAATTGATACCCGAAACGGGCGTGGGCGGGCAAGGAATATTTGGGGAAGATGACGAGAGGCCGGAGACTGGCGCGGTCTACTGTAGGAGTGAGCCTGCTCGCGATGACGTCGACACATCCAGCATCGATGTGACTGAAAGAACGCTATCGCGAGCAGGCTCTCCCCTACAGGGAATGCGGGTTACCGTTGTTTCAGGCGATCGATGACCACCGCCAACAGCAGAATCGAACCGCGAATCACATACTGGTAGAACGTATCGATATTCTTCAGGTTCATCGCATTCTCGATGATCGCCAGTATCAACACCCCGGCAATCACGTGCCGGATCATGCCGATCCCGCCGCTCAGCGACACCCCGCCCAGCACACACGCCGAGATCACGGTCAGTTCGAAACCCTGGCCGATCATCGGCTGCCCGGAGGTCATGCGCGAGGCGAGAATCACCCCGGCCAGTGCGCCGATCACGCCATGCACGGCGAAGATGATGATCTTGGTCCGGTCAACGTTGACCCCGGCGAGCAACGCCGCTTCCTGGTTGCCACCGATGGCCATGGTGTTGCGCCCGTAGGTGGTGTAGTTCAGCAGCCAGCCGAAGAACAGGAAACAGACGATGGTGATCAGGATCGGCACCGGCACGCCGAACAACTGGCCATTGCCAAAGACGAAGAACGATTCCTGCGACACGCCCACCGCTTTGCCGTTGGCAAAGATGTAGGCCAGGCCTCTAACGATCTGCATCGTCGCCAGCGTGGTGATCAGCGCATTGACCCGCAGCTTGGCGATCACGATGCCGTTGATCAGCCCGACAATCAGACCCATCACCAGCGCCGCGCTGACGCCGAGGAACACGCTGTTGGTGTCGCGCATCACCACCGCCGCGACCACCCCGGCGCAGGCGATCACCGAGCCCACCGACAAGTCGAAATGCCCCGACGCCAGGCAGTACAGCATGGTGCACGCGGCAATGCCGGTGGTGGAAATCGCCAGCCCCAGCCCGCGCATGTTCAGCGGCGAAAGGAAGTTGTCGATCAGCAAGGTGCAGGCGACGAAGATGCCAATGGCCGCCAGCAGCATGACCCAGTCGTCGAGGAAGCGCCGCAGGTCCAGCGGTTTGCGGGGAGTCGGCAGCGCCTTGTTTTGGATGGTCATCATAGTCACCTCTCAGTTCGCCACGCCGTCAGCGCGATGGCGCGGCAAAGCCAGTTGCAGCAGGTTGGATTCATTGGCCTGGTCGCGGCTGACTTCGCCGCGCAGCGCGCCTTCGCAGAGCACCAGAATGCGGTCGGAAATGCCCATGACCTCCATGAGGTCGCTGGACACCACGATCACCGAAATGCCGTCGGCGGCCAGGTTATGGATGATCTGGTAGATCTCGGCCTTGGCACCGATGTCGATGCCACGGGTGGGTTCGTCGAGCAGCAAGACCTTCATCGGCATCGACAGCCAGCGACCGAGAATGGCCTTCTGCTGGTTGCCGCCGGAAAGGAATTTGATCTGTTGCCCGGCGTGCGGTGTTTTGACTTTCAGCGCCTTGATCTGCTTGTCGGCGTTGCCCTTCTCCCACAGCCCGCGCAGCAGACAACCGAAGCCGGAATGGGCGCCACGGGCACTGATGTTGATGTTTTCGGCGACGCTGGCCAGCGGAATGATCCCCTCCTTTTTGCGGTCCTCGGGGCACAGCAGAATCCCGGCGGCAATCGCGTCACGCGGTGAGCGCAACTTCAGTTCATGGCCACGCAATTCCAGGCGTCCGGCGGTGTTGCGCTCAAGCCCGCTGAGCAGCCGGAACAACTCGGTGCGCCCGGCCCCGACCAGGCCGAACAGGCCGAGAATCTCGCCCTTGTGCGCCTCGAAACTCACCGGCTCGCGCAGGCCCGGGCCGAGCAAACCGTCGACCTTCAGCGCCACCGCGCCACGTGGGCGGCTGCGGTAATCGTAGATGTCCTGGATGTCGCGCCCGACCATGCAGGTCACCAGTTGATCGTGGGTCAGCTGGCTCATGTCGTCGAAGGTGCGCACGTAACGACCATCCTTGAACACCGTCACCGCGTCGCAGATACGGAACACTTCTTCCATGCGATGGGAAACGTAGAGCACCACTTTGCCTTCATCACGCAAGCGACTGATGATCGCCATCAAGCGATCGATCTCGCGGGCCGAGAGGCTGCTGGTCGGCTCATCAAAGGCGATCACATGCGCGCCACGGGACAGCGCCTTGGCGATTTCCACCAGTTGCCGCTGGCCGAGCGACAGGCGCCCGACCTTGGTCTGCGGATCGATTTCATCGGCCAGACCCTTGAGGCAAGCCAAGGCGTTCTGGCGCAGGGTGCCGCGATTGATCAGGCCGAAACTGGCCGGCAGATGGCCGAGAAACAGGTTCTCGGCCACGCTCATTTCCGGCACCAGATGCAGCTCCTGGTGAATCACCGCGACGCCGCTGCCGATGCTGTCAGCCGTCGACTTGAAGGCCATGGTCTGCTCGCCGATCTGCAACTCGCCGCTGCTCGGGATGTAGGCCCCGCCAAGGATTTTCAGCAGGGTCGATTTGCCGGCGCCGTTCTCGCCCATCAGGGCGTGGACCTGCCCCGGATGGGCGACGAAGCTGATGGCGTCCAGCGCCTTCACCCCGGGAAAGGTCTTGCCGATCCCGTTGAAGCGCAGGCTGCCGCCGCTGTTTTCATGTGTCTGTACTTGCGCGTGCATCTGAGTCACCTCTTCACACCGATCGAGCAGCCATCAATTCCACAGGCCGATTTTTTCCAGCTCTTGCTTGAAGTTCTCGCGGGTGATCAGGGTGACGTCGTCCATCGCCGTGTACTTCGGCGGCTCTTTGCCGGTGGTGACCCACTCGTACATCATCTCGGCCGTCTTGTAGCCTTCGATGTGTGGGCTCGGCAGCATCGAACCGAAGAAACCGCTGTTGGGCTTTTTCAGCTCGCCGATGGCGTCGGTGCCGTTGATGCCGATACCGATCACGTTGGCCGCCGCGAATCCGGCGGCTTCGGTGGCGCGTACGCCGCCGAGCACGGTGTTGTCGTTCATGCCGCCGATGATCAGGTTTTTCGCCGCACTCGGCAGCTTGACCAGCGCCGAGTTGGTGGCGTCCATGCTGCCCGGCACGTCCAGGGTTTTCAGTGCAGCGAAGAGGATGTGATCCTTCGGTAGGCCGGCGTCTTCCAGGGATTTGACCGAACCGTCGGTGCGCTTCTTGCCGGTGTCGAGTTCGTTGTAGGTGTTGACGACCGCGTAGGTGTCTTTCCAGTCCCAGTTGCGTTTCTTCGCTTCGGCGACCATGGCGTTGCCCTGCTTCTGGCCGACTTCGAACGCAGCCATGCCGAGGTACGGCACGTCTTCCATGAACTTGCCGTTGGCGTCGACGAAGCGGTCGTCGACGGCAATCACTTTGAGGTCATTGAGTTTGGCCTTGGCCATGATGGCCGGGCCGAGGGACACGTCCGGCGGGCAGATCACGAAGCCCTTGGCACCGTTGGCGGCGAGGCTGTCGATGGCCGAGAGGGTTTTCTCCCCGTCCGGCACGGCGATCTTGATCAGTTCGAAGCCTTTGTCCTTGGCGGCTTTTTCAGCGAAAGCCCACTCGGTCTGGAACCACGGCTCTTCAGCCTGTTTGACCAGAAAACCGATTTTCACGGTGTCGGCAGCCAGCAGCGAGCTGCTCAGACTGAACGCGGTGACCGCCAGCGCGGCACTGCACAGGGTACGAATCCCGAAACGACGTTTCATAAGCTGACTCCTTGTTATTTTTCTTGAGCGTTATTTGAAAAGCGTTAAAGCGTGGTCCTGCGATCTGGAGCAAAAATAGTCATATCGTATGATGATTGGATTTCAGGCGAATTCATCCACCGCAAATCTCATCTGCTCAGTCGTGGTACATCACCGAGCGGCCACCATCGATGGTGATGCACGAGGCGTTGATGAACGGCGCTTCATCACTGGCCAGGAACACTGCGGTCATCGCCACTTCGATCGGCTGGCCGATGCGTTTTGGCGGGTGCAGGTCAAACGCGCGCTGGCGCTCGGCGTGCGGGTCGGCAAAGCCGTTCCAGTAATCGACGTTCAGCTGCGTCTCGATGTAGCCCGGAGCGATGGCGTTGACCCGAATACCCTTGGGTGCGTACTCGATGCCCAGCGCCCGGGTCAGTCCGAGCAGGCCGTGTTTGGCCACCGGATATGGGAAGCAGCCGGGAATGATGTGGCTGGAATGGGTCGAGGCGATGTTGATGATGCTGCCGATACCTTGCTCGATCATCTGCGGCAGCACGGCTTTGCAGCCATACCAGGCGCCGTCCAGGTCGATGGCGAAGCAGCGGCGCCAATCTTCTTCGGTCATTTGCAGCGGGTCGCGGAACACGTTGACCCCGGCGCAGTTGACCAGCACGTCGATCCGCCCGTGCAACTCGATCGCCAGTTTGGCCATGGCGTGCAGGTCTTGTTGACGCGACACGTCGGCCTTGATCGCCTGTACATCGGCGCCCTGCTCGCGCCAGTGGGCGGCGACCTTCTCGACTTTCTCCGCCTGAATATCGCTGATCACCAATTTGGCCTGCTGCGAGGCGAAGGAGGCGACGATGGCCTCGCCGATGCCCTGGGCGGCGCCGGTCAGCAGCACGACTTTGTTTTTCAGACGCTCGCCCTTCGGCGGTGCGGGCACCGGCGGCAAGGAAAGAGGTTCAGCCATGGGTCAGGACTCCTGTTCGTAAGCACAAAAAAACCGGGCATCTGACGATGTCCGGTCTGGAAGACTGTGAAAACAAAACAGGCAGGCACGGCGAGCGACGCCGGGCCGTTGCGAGACGCTGACTCCGCTGGGGAGTGCGATAGAGATTCGCTGCATCACTTCACCTGTTTTGTTCTTTTTAAGTGTGAGTGCGTGTTACTGCTGGAGCCGACTATAAACCCGACCGCCAAATAATCTCAATATATAATTTTGCATCCCATATTTTGGGATTCAACCCGCAAACCGAGTGCAGAGCTTGCCCGGCACATCGACCCGCATCGACAGCACCGCACCATCCAGTGGATGGTGGTGCGGACTCTGCGCGCTGGTGATGTACAGGGTTTTCAAATCGTCACCGCCGAACACGCAACTGGTCGGGCGGCTGACTGGCAGATCGATCTTGCGCTCGACCTTGCCGTCCGGTGTCAGACGCAGCAGGCAACTGCCGTCCCAACGGGCGTTCCACACATAACCTTCGGCGTCCATCGCCGAACCATCAGGCCCGCCGTTCTGATCAGGGCCATACCAGGGGCTGGCCACATCAAGGTTGCCGTCGGCGTGAATAAAATAGCGATACAGCGTGTCGTCGAGACTGTCGCCGAACAGGACCGTGGTGCCGTCATCACTCCACAACAGCGTATTGGGAATCCCCAGGCCGCGCAGCAAGGGCGTGACGCGCTGGTCTGGATCAACGCGGAACAAGCCACCGGAACGGAGCACGATCGGCAGGTCTTCGCCGTTGTCGCCGATGTTGTTTTGCATGGTGCCGAGCCACAGTCGCCCTTGGGCGTCGCAGCGTGCTTCGTTGGGTCGATTGCCCGGTTGCGGGTCGGCGATGCAGAACAATGTCAGGCTTGGTTCGAGGCCCGGAGAGTCGAGGTCCAGTCGATAGACGCCGCTGCTCAGGGCCACCAGCGCATCGCCACTGGCGCACGGAATGAACGCGGAAACGTGCTCGGGCATCTGCCAGATCTGCACGTTGTTGCCGATCAGCCGCAGCGCCTGTCTGCCGGCGATATCGACCCAATACAGCGCTTGGGTGGGGGCGTCCCAGAAAGGGCCTTCACCGAGTTTGGCGCGGTGTTGGGTTACGGCGGTCCACGTCATGTTGAATCCTTCATGTTGTTGTTTTAACTGTAGGCGTGAGCTTGCTCGCGATGGCGGTGGTTCAGTCAACGTTGCTTTCCGGTACGACGCCATCGCGAGCAGGCTCACGCCTACAGGGGGATCTGTGTTGTCAGCTGGCTTTCTTGTCGGCCATCACCTGCGGGTAAAAGCGTTTGATTGCCAGGTCGGCATTGTCGATCAGGGTCACGCACGCCCACACCCCACGCGCAGCATCCCGGGCAGCGATGGCGTCGGCCATGTCTTTGTGAATCGGCAAGGTGCGGCGCAATTCGTCGGGGTCAGCGGCGGAGACTTCAAACGACACCGCGAGCAAGGCACCAAGGGCCGGGACCATTTGCTCGATGAACTGATTGTGGCTGGCCGCCAGAATGCATTCGTGGAAGGTCTGGTCGGCGCGGTTGTAATCGATGCCGCTGTCGACGGCGCGCTCCAGCGCGTTGTAGGCCAGCTGCACGGCCTCGATCTGCTCCAGGCTGGCGCGTTCGCAGGCCCAGCGCACGGCCATCGGTTCGATGGTACGCCGCAGGTCGAGCAGGTCGTCGACGAAGTTTTCCGGCAGACCGTTGCGCGACAGCCAGCCCACGACTTGCGGATCAAACAGATTCCAGCGCCGCACCGGCAACACCCGGGTACCGACTTTCGGCCCGACTTCGAGCATGCCTTTGGCGACGAGGGTCTTGATCGCTTCGCGGATCACGGTACGGCTGACGCCGAGCTGCTGACCCAGATCCGCCTCGACCTTGATCGCCTGCCCCGGCTTGACCTGCCCGGCAGCAATCCAGCTGCCCAGCCAATCGACCGTTGACGCATGAAAGCTGCTGGACATGAAGACCTCAAAGCGGTTCGCGATGGGTGTTCACGCTAATGATCATATGATTAACAGTCAACACAAAATCAATGCAGGAGCGAGCCTGCTCGCGATAGCGGTGTGTCAGTCGACATTAATGCTACTGAACCATCGTGATCGCGAGCAGCCTCACTCCTACAGTTTTTTGTTTTGGATCAGGGTTCGAGGCCGATGCGAAAGAACTCCCCACTACTCCACACACCCAGCCAGCGCTGCCCATCGATTTCGCGGCTGACCGCCAGTTCCACCAGTTGGTAGAACACGTTGCGGTGAATCAGCGCTTCGAGGTTGGTGCGCACGTGCACATAAGGCGCGGGCTCCTGGGTCGTCGGGTCGATCTCGACGCGGATCGGATGTTCCGGCCCGGCCTCGGCCGTCTCCTCGACATTGGAGGTGAAACGCAGCACCTGCGTCTCGCCCTCGCCTTCGACTTCCACGGCAATCGCCACAAACGGCGCGTCGTCGACCTTGATCCCGACCTTTTCGACCGGGGTAATCAGGAAGTAATCATCGCCGTCGCGGCGGATGATGGTGGAGAACAGCTTGACCATCGGCTTGCGCCCGATCGGCGTGCCCAGGTAATACCAGGTGCCGTCGCGGGCGATGCGCATGTCGATATCGCCGCAGAAGTCCGGGTTCCACAAGTGCACCGGCGGCAGGCCTTTGGTTTTGGGGATCTGTCCCAACAGGTCATTGGCTTTTTGCGGGCCACTCATGGCGTACTCCTTGGTTTATTGGTCGCCGACTCCCAGCAGGCTGCGCGCGTATTGCGCCAGTGGCGGGCCGATCAGGTCTTCAGGCTTGTTGTCGTGGAACGTCAGTAAACCGCCACGACTCTTGATCCGTGCAGTATCAATCAAATACTGGGTGCTGGTCTCGATCAACATGATCTGAATCACGCCGCCGTCGATGCCCAAACGATCCACGGCTTCCTGATCGAGCCACTCGTCGGAGTTGCCGATACGGTCGTCAGCCTTGGCGAAACGCGTGTACAGCAGGTAGTGAGCGCCGGCATCGCGGGCTTCGCCCATGGCTTGATCAAGGCCTTCCGGGGCACGGGCACGGCGGACCATCGGGAAGTATTCGACAAACCCCTTGAAGGCTTCTTCGGCGACCACGTTCGGCCGTGGGTAGGAACCACCCGGCGGCGCAAATGCGCCCTGAGCGATGTAGATGAACGAGTCCGGCTGAATGCGGAAGTTGTTCACCCGGCGGCTGTCACTGTGATCCAGCAGCCCCGCGTCGCTCATCTGATCGCGAGTGCCTTCGGCCATATCGCTGACAGTCATACAGCCGCCAAGCGCCAAAACGGCCAGCAGCAAAACCAGGCTACGCATCCTCATCCTCCAGAAGCCGGTGACGGAAAACCGGCGAATGGCCGTTGAATGCAGCTTTTGCGCCAGCTCAGGATCTTTGTCGAATGATGGATTGCTTTCGCGAGCAGGCTCGCTCCCACAGGATTGCGAAAAACCATGTGGGAGCGAGCCTGCTCGCGAAAAAGAGGTATCAGCCGCCGATGATCTTCATGACCGTCGCACCACCGGAGAACGCTACTTCCTGTTTGTCACCCAAGGCCTTGACCAGCAAGCGCTGCAACGCCGGTAGCGCCTGATGGCGCGGCTTGTCGAGCAGATCGCCGACATAGTGGCGGTTGCTCGACGACAGGCAACCATGCAGCCAACCGGTCGACGACAGGCGCAGGCGCGAGCAGGTTCTGCAGAACGGCACGCTTTCGTTGGCGATCACGCCGAAGTGACCGAGGCCCGGAATCGCATAACGCACGGCCGTGGCGTCCACCGGCGCATCAGCCTGGGCGTACTCGTAGCGCTCGCCGATCAGGCTCAGCAGTTGCTGCAGGCTGACGAACTGTTGCAGGAAGGCATTGGAGTCGGTGGCGAGGTGGCCCATGCGCATCAGCTCGATGAAGCGCAGCTCATAACCACGCTCCAGGCAGTAATCGAGCAGCGGCATCACCTGATCCAGGTTCTGCCCGCGCAACGGCACCATGTTGACCTTGATCTTCAGCCCCGCCGCTTTCGCCTGGTCCATGCCATCTAGCACGGTCGCCAGATCGCCGCCGCGGGCGATGCTGCGGAACGCATCGGCGTCCAGGGTATCGAGGGACACGTTGATCCGGCGCAGACCGGCGTCCACCAGCAGCGGCAGTTTTTTCGCCAGGAGTTGACCGTTGGTGGTCAGGCTGATGTCGTCCAGGCCCATCTTGCCGACAGCGCTCATGAACGATTCGAGTTTGGGGCTGACCAGCGGCTCACCGCCGGTGATGCGCAAGCGTTCGATGCCAGCGGCTTCAATCAGATAAGCCACGCCGCGTGCCATGGCTTCGGCCGACAGTTCATCCTGCGCAGCCACCAGCCGCTTGCCGTTGGGCACGCAGTAGGTACAGGCGTAATTGCAGGCTGAAGTCAGGCTGATGCGCAAATTGCGAAAACGCCTGCCTTGACGGTCAACGATCATGATCACTCCGGCGATAGAATTTCGAGCCGCTAAAACTTGACTCACAAATCAAGTTTTAGCAAGCCCTATGCCTGAGTATATTCCTGCGGTACTGCGTCATGTAGCGAAATCATGGCGCAATAAAGCCGCTGAATGATTCAGCTGCTCGGAGTTTCCGGATCACGCTTGCGCTTGTTGCCCATGCGCACGCCGATGTCCATCAGGAACTGGAAGAAACCTTCCTGATCTTCCAGCACATTGCTCCAGAACGGCGAGTGATACAGCGCCACCGCGCCGTGTACCAGCGCCCAGGACGCGCAGTAGTGAAAGTACGGCGGCACGTCTTCGAGCTTGCCTTCGCTGATCCGGCCCTTGATGAGCAAGGTCAGGCGTTCGAAGTTCGAGGCACGGATCTTGTGCAGCTCCTCGACCATTTCCGGCACCTGATTGCCTTTTACGACTTTCTCTTCGAGACGGTCGAACAGGCGATAGCGCTGCGGGTCACGCATGCGGAATTCGAAGTAGGCACGGGACAGCGCTTCCTTGTCCTTGTCGACATCGGCCGAATGCAGCAGCTCGTTCAAATCGCGCTCGTAATCGAGCATCAGCCGCAGATAGATCTCGGCCTTGGATTTGAAGTGCTTGTAGATCG
>Ga0308163_10001421_pt1 | contig 26411 bp, 19 predicted proteins | sample PhyTR1_FD_201037 | JGI IMG/M metagenome (GOLD analysis project Ga0308163, IMG submission 201037) | Phyllosphere microbial communities from UC Gill Tract Community Farm, Albany, California, United States - DLSLT.R1 | ecosystem: Host-associated > Plants > Phyllosphere > Unclassified | place: USA... | reverse complement strand
TCGGGTCTTCGATTCGCGAGCGACCGGGAACACGATCCTTGCCAAGAACGAGACCCGCGCCATCCAGGTCGCGGGGCAGGCTGGTGTCCCTGTCATGGGTTCCAGCATCACTGCCGTCGTCCTGACGCTGACCGCTGCGCACGGCGGTAGCGACGGTCGGGCATCCGTCTGGGCCAACGGAACACCACAGCCCGACACGACGTCGATCAACTTCCAGACCGACGAGATCCGCACCAACACCGTCACCGTCGCCCTCGGCGCCAACGGCAAGATCAACCTCAACAACGTCGCCGACGCCACCAACTACGTCATCGACGTGCAGGGCTGGTACACCGACCCAAAGCAGCCAAAGGTTTCGTGTCAAGGGTATGTATCTGGTTCGTGGACATCTACCATCCCGACTGCTCCTGTTTCTTGTTCGGTCTCCGCGGCGCCCGCCTCTTCATCCGAGGACCAGCTCGTCATTGACGCTGATGGCGACGACGCGATTGCGTACGACCGGTCAGACAGTGCCATGTCAGTTGCTGTGTCGATTGCCAATGAACCCGGTACTCATGTGATCTACGCAACCTCTTCCTCGCCTGGCTCCCCGGACAAGCAAGTCCGCTTCGAGTTCGGGTTTGGCGACTGGCGCTCGGCCTCGTTGGATGCTTCGCCTACAGACGACGTCGCTGCTTCCACGTCTCCGATCCTCGCCGTGGGATCCGCCGACGACGGGTGGCTCCCCGGCGACGCCAGTGCGAAGTTCTCGCTGTACTCAAGTACCGACACCACACAAGTTCCGCTGTTCTCAACTGGCTGGGGCGATCTGTCCACTCAGGTTCCGGTCGGCGTTCTCAACGATCAGACGACCTACTACTGGACCGCATCAGTACAGGCCTCTGCGGACATCTCCGGAACGATGGCCACCTCGAACCTGCCTTTGGCCTCCTTCGTAACCGACGCCACCATCGTGGAGCACTCGGAGCAGATTGAAGACGACGATGAGATGACCACCCTGATCGGTGGTGGCCACTCCACCAGCACCAAGCGTACGGTCGTGAAAAAATCTCTCGTGAGCGACCATTATCGCGGGGGCCACCGCAAACTTGCATGTGTCGCTCGTGGCTCGACATGCTCGAGGACGGTCTACGTGGAAGCTACTACGTCGGTGCAGACGTCCTTGGGGATTACGCAAGGAGCGGTTGGAGGTTCACTCGGGATATCCGCTGGATATACCTACGGTGATTCGATTACGTGCTCGAGCGCAAACACGCACCAGTACGTGTACGCTTACCCTGTTGGAAATCGCTATCGGTACAAAATCAAGAAAATTGCCACCACGACGTACAGTATTGGCGGACAAACGTCTTCAACAAGAACCTCGGGTTGGAAATATGCTTTCGAACCTACTGCTCTCGAATGCGTCGGCAAAAACTTCTAGTCGCGGGCGGTATAACCGCCTTGCTCGCAGCCCTCTCTGGCTGCGCTAGCGGTACCAGTCTCGACGCTGCGCCGCCCAACCCAGCCCCAAGAACGTTCCTAAATCAGCAACTGTCTGTCCTTGCCGAAGCAATGCCAGACGACAACGTCGGGCTGCTGGTTCGAGATCTCTCATCGGAGATCGGGGAAGATCCTTCATATAATTCCAACGTCATCAACAAAGGCTCGTGGCGTATCGTTGGGATCTGCGCCACGGACACGCCAATAGGAAAACCCGGGAACGATGTTGAGGTAGGCGTTGTGCCGTACGACGCCTCGTTGGCAAGGGTCAGAGCCGCTGAAGCGGACGGGAGCTTCAAGGCGCTTCTGACCTGCGAGGGTCGACCTCGTAAATCATTCCAAGACTAGAGCGCAGCTAGGCGCTCGGTGCACAATTGCTGCTCCCTAGAGCCGGCGCCGCGCCGCTGTGGGCTCGAGACTGCCGCGGTTTGCATCGAAGACCATCCGTGCGGCGGGGTCGGTGATCCTCGTCGCTGCGTTGCTCGGAGCGGCTCTCACGCCGGGCGTTTTCTCTGTTACCCCACCCGCTGCGGCGGCTGCTCAAGCGGACCCCAAAGGATGCGGTTACGGTACGGGTGGTCCGGACGCTGCGACGATCTGCTGATTCGACTTCGCCGGGTATGACCAAGCCACAGCGTCGAGCAGCGCTGGGCAGAACCGGGCGGTGACGCTGCCCGGCGGCTACACCATGACGTTCAACCTGCTCGTCACCCTCAGCGCCTCGAGCAGCACCGATGTTCGCGCCGTCCCGGCGTACGCACCGTCACTGATCGGCAACTCGGCCTACGTCGGGATCCCTGGAACTCCCGTGCTTCGTGCAGTCAAGCAGGAGCTGCAACTACGTTTGTGCTGCGGAACATCGTCGTGAAGGACTCCGCAGGAGCCACCGTCAACGGTTTGTCCTTGGTGTCTGCCGATGCGGAAGCCACCGCCGCCGGCGAGCAGATCAACTGGAAGTCAAACGTTCCGATCACGACCCGCGCGTTGATGCGGCCAGCCGCTGGCGCAAACCCCGAAAACGGTTGCCAGATGAGCATCACGGGCTCGGGTACGAACTCGTTGACCTGCACGGGTTCCGGCACCGGCGCGAGCCGATACGGAAGCGTCTTGGTGCAAGCAGCGTCTGGAGCGCCCGGCGTTCGCTGCCTTGCGATCGCTAATCGGTTCCGTGCGGAAAGGGGCGGGTCTCTCGCGGTGCGTCGCGCCGGGCGTCGGTCTTCGAGAGAGCGCCTAGGTGCAGGTGAGGTGTCACCTGCACCCAGGGCAGCTTCTACTCGCAGCGTTCGCAGCGGCGCCAGCCGTTTGTTCCGGGCTCCCTGTTGTGGGACGGGATCTGTCGGCCGACAGGGCAGTCATTGTCCACGTGGTGGACGTCAGGATCCGACTCGTTCGTCGAGTGGTACGCGGCAACTCGCATGATTGGCTCCTTTGCCATCAGCGCTCACAAGCGTGAGCTGGCCCGAATGCTACGGCTGCTCCCGATGGTGGCGGCGAGGACCCGCGGCCTGCTTCGCTTTGCGGATCGGCGTGGGCGAGTGTTCCGTCGGTATTCAAATCACTTGTAGAACTGGGCGACGCCGCCATGGTGCGAGCATGCGCCCTGGTGGTGTGCAGCGTACGAGAGAGACCCGTCAACACAGAGAGCGGTTGCGCCGCCCCCGTCGGGCACGGCCGGTGCCGGTGCCGGTGCAGGCGCAGGGGCGACGTATGTGCCGACGCTTGTGACCTGCGCCACTGGTGGGGCGGTGACTTCCCGGCGAACCTGTTGGCGTCCGGTCTCTTTACCGTCGGTGATCGTGACGCGGTAGGTAGTGGTCTGGACACCACGGACGCCTTCGGTCGTCACGGTGGTCGTGCCCTGCGCGAGAGTGCCGTCCTCGACGGTCGTCGACTCGAACGGAATTCTGACGGTTTCAGTAACGAGCTTCGTCGTTACCGTCGGTGTCGGTGTCGGTGTCGGAGTGTTGGTCGCCGCTGCAGCGTGTGGTGTCTTGGTGGGGGCGGGGGATGCGGCGATCGCCGCCGGCTGATCGGCTGCGGGGCTCGACGGGTGCGCGGCGCCGAAGGCTGATCCGGAGCCGAGGAGTACAACGAAAGCGAGCCCTGCCCCGAGCGCCGCTGCGGAACGCTTCCGGGGGAGCCTGAGCCAGGTGGAACGACGGAACAGCAGGCCGTAGACGGCGGTAATGAGGACCACGAGGGCGGTCATCAGCAGCGACGACCACACACCGCCCGAAGCGAGGGTGATCAGCGCCAGCACCAAGGTGACGACGATCCCGACCCACGTCGCGGTGGGGAGCTTCTTGCGGTTGGTGCCGATCGGGCGGTGGCTGCTCGGGCGGTGTGAAGGCATTGCGGCTCCCTGGTGGTGAGGACCGTACAAGTCTGCGGGGCTGCTCAGCTCAAGGCTTTCCCCCAGATCGGGGGTGAGTTGTGCGCCAACGACATCGGAACGTGCTTGCGCACTCGCATCATGAGCTCTGGGCACTGCATCATGAGCGGGACCCGAAGGAGGGGCACATGGGGATTTCGCTCCGCACGAGTGTGAAAGCAGGGCCGCTGCGGTTCAACCTGTCGAAGTCAGGTATCGGTGTCAGCGCGGGGGTGCCAGGGCTTCGCATCGGCGCAGGGCCCCGCGGGAACTACGTACGGGTCGGTTCCAGCGGCGCGATGTACCTCTCATCGAAGCCCGCGCGAAGCAGACCCAGTGTCCCGAAACCTCCAGTGGCGTCCGTGCCGTGGAACCCAGCCGAAGTCCCCATGGGTGACACCAGCGGCTTATCTGCGCTCGAGCTCCGGCCGACAGGGGGCGACGACGTCGTGCAGCAGCTCAACGATGCTGCAAGACGACCGCGCTGGGGCTGGATCGCGGCCATTGCCGCCTTCGTGATCGGGGCAGCGCTTATGCCGTGGGGACTCATCGTCTGGGCACTCGCTATTCCGGGCTGCTGGTGGCTGTTCCTTCGTGACGGGCTCCGGAAAAACGTCGTCCTCTTCTACGATCTCGAGGACAACGCAGCGCGTTGGTTCGACCGGTTCGTCACCTCATGGGATGCCACGTCGAGCAGCGCCAAGCTCTGGCGAACCGTCCAGTCGGGCCAGGTCCAGACCACGTACCAACACAAGGTGAACGCTGGCGTCGGCTCCATCGTCCAACGAATCTCCGCTGAGGCACGCATTCAGCAGCCGAGGTATCTCGCCACGAATATCGACATCCCGACCGTCCGGGCGGGGAGAGAGACGCTCTACTTCCTGCCGGACCGGCTTCTCGTGGGCACCGGCAAGCGCTACTCGGACGTGGCCTACCGGCATCTGACCGTACGGCGGTCAGTGACCCGCTTCGTTGAACAGCCGGGACAGGTGCCGAAAGACACGCGGCTGATCGGCGAGACCTGGCAGTACGTCAACGTCAAGGGCGGCCCGGACCGGCGCTTCAAGAACAATCCCGCCCTTCCCGTCGTGCAATACGGTCAGCTGGAGATCAGCACAGCGCAAGGCCTGTTCTGGAGCGTCCAATCCTCACGCGTGACCGCACTCGACGAAGCGGGCTCGCTCCTCGCGGCGGCACCACACTGATGCGATTACCGGCACCATCGCCACTTGACATAGAACCGCCGTATCGGCGTGAACGAAAGCAGCCGGCCGCGCCGAGGGGGTTGGCTCTTTCGTTGGGGAGTGGTGTCAGTGCGCGGCGCGGACGGTTTGGCTGGTGCGACCGTGGGAGGAGACCCGTGGCCATTTCGCGTTGGCCCATGCGCGGATCTTCGCGAGCTCTTCCGAGTTCCGACGTTTCGGCGCGCTGCAGGCAGTGGTTCGGCTGGAGCAGCCGGTGACCTTTCGGGCGGCGGCGATGTAGTCGGAGAACGCTTCGCGGAGCACGTCAGCGTTGTCGACGTCAGTGATCAGGACGCTCAGGAGTCGGTTATTGCGGCAGGACGGCGTAGCCGAGCGGGACGTTTCGACGATGTTGTGGTCGTCACATCAGCGTGTAGTTCATACCCATGGCACTGCGGACTTCGTCGAGGGTCGTCTCAGCAATGGAGCCGGCGCGGGCAATTCCGGCGTGCAGCACGTCCGTCACTATCGAGGGGTTGCCGGCGAGTTCTGCTCGGCGTCGGCGATGTGCCGCGAAGTACTCGTTGATGGTGTCGGTGGCCACTCGCTTCAACTCTGAAGCGCCCTTTGACCCGATCTGCTCAGCGATCAGCTCGGGGGTTGTGCCGGCGCAGAGCGCTGTGGTCGTGAGGAGCGCTGCGATTCCGGGCCGTCCGACGGGGTCGAAGGTGATGTGTCGGTCACTGTCTGTGTGGGCTCGACGGATGACGGCGGCGGTTTCGTCGTTGGTCATGCCGAGTGCGATGGCGTTGCCGTAGCTCTTGGACATCTTCCGGCCGTCGACGCCGGGCACTTCGGGGGATGCAGTGACGAGCGGTTCCGGTTCGGGGAACACGTCGCCGTAGCGGTCGTTGAAGCGGCGTGCGATCGTCCTGGTCAGTTCGACGTGGGGGAGGTTGTCCTTCCCGACGGGGACGAGGTTGCCCTTGCAGAAGAGGATGTCGGCGGCCTGGTGGACGGGGTAGGTCAGCATCAGGCCGCTGAGGGCCCGTCCCGATGCCGCGAGCTCGGCTTTGACCGTCGGGTTCCGGTGGAGCTCTGCTTCGCTCACCAGGCTGAGGAACGGCAGGAGGAGCTGGTTCAGTGCTGGGACGGACGAGTGCGTGAAGATCGTCGTCGATGCGGGGTCGAGTCCTGCGGCGAGGTAGTCCAACACCGCCTCGTGGACGTTGATGGCGACGTTGTCGGCGGTGTCACGGTCGGTGATGACCTGGTAGTCGGCCAGCACGAGGAACGTCTCGACTCCCCGAGCTTGCAGCGTGACGCGTTCGGAGATGGTGCCGAAGTAGTGCCCGAGGTGCAGTCGGCCGGTTGGTCGTTCTCCGGTGAGGACGCGGAACCGCTCAGGGTGGGCTGTGATGCGGGCGTCGAGTGCCCGCATGCGTTCCTGGGTTGCGGTGAAGGTGTTCACGTGTTTGCCCTTTCGAGAGAGAAGGGCTGCACGGCGGTCCTGCGGTCTGCGAGCTGCCGTGCAGCCCGCGACCATGCGTCAAGAGGCTGCTAGTGCAGCCACCACCACGACGAACACAGTGAACGCATACCGAAAAGGTAGCGGGGCGGGCCCGTTCGGGCAACGATTGGCTGTTGAGATGGCCGGGCACCGCGACGAAGATGCCCGTCTCAGGCTGGCCTAGGCGGAGATCGGAAGAGACCTGTAGTGGTGCAGGGTAAGAGGCTGTGTCAGGAGTTGTTCCTCTTCCGCAAAGGTCACAGGATCCGTCTGCCAATTCTCGCCCGCGTAGTCAACAAGCGCCGCCTCATCCGACCATGTACTCACGTACTGCACTCGGCGCGGGTCGTGACGATCAACGAGGACCTCATGACTGAGCAATCCTGGGTAGCGCTGCGGAAAGCCAGCAACCAGTGTCAGCAGGAGCGCCGTGAACTCTTTCTCCGCCCCTGAACGCACGTACGCCGCAGAAACACGAACGATCATACGGCCGATAGTAGTAGTCGGGTTCTGTCCAGCGGGCGTGCAACATGTCAACCTCGCACTGACAACCGATCGAGCAGTGCCTCGCTGTCAAGGTTGCCGGCATAGTTCGCCCGCAGTCTCAACGTTCCACAGATCAGTTCGAACGCCAGACCACATGCGGTTGCAGAAGCCGTCTGCTGCTCGCGTCATCGGCAGGCGCCCGCTTTGACCCGGCGAGAAGCTCGACGACTGCTGATGCAGCTTCGACGAGGGGTTGTGCGACGCTCGAGATACCTAGGGCCTCAGCTACTGGTGTGTCGTCGTAGCCGACAACCGGCACCGAGAGCGGAAGGTGGAGCCGGGCCCCGAGAGCAAGTGTGTCCGATGCGCAGACCAGCGCCTCAAGACGGGCCCCGCCTGCTTCCGCGGAAGCGACGGCCTCGGTGGCGAGGCTTGCATCGTCTTCGCAACTGAGGTCTACCGCCGCTGCGCACCCAGCAGCGGTCATCGCCTCAACCCACCCTTGCCGCCGCTCATCGCCCTGCCCCGAGAGATTCGGCCACCCGAGGAACCCAATGCGTCGGTGACCGAGCTGGAGTAGCTGTGATGTCGCCTCGCGCACGCCGCTGCGTCCATCGACGTCGACCCAGGGGTGAACGGCGTTGCTTACATCGTCTAGTTGCCACGGGCGCCCGAAGGTGACGAACGGTATTTCACGCTTGCCGAGCCACTCCGGGCGGGGGTCGCCGTAGCCAGTCGAGGTGAGCACGAAGCCGTCCACGTCAGAGCCTTCCACGAGGTTCTCCATGTGGGCCAGCTCGTCATGATCGTTCTTCGCCGTGAACAGCAGGATCCGAAGTCCGTGCTGGTCAGCACTCTCGACGAGGGCGTGTAGGAATCGGTCCAGAACGGCACCGGAGATGCCACGCACAGGTTCCAGGCGAATACCGAGTGTGGAACTTTGTCGTGTCCGGAGGCGCCGTGCGGCGCCATGTGGGCGATATCCCAAGGAGTCGATCGCCGCCTGTACACGAGACAGGGTGGCCGGCCGGACCCGCTCAGGACTGTTCAGGGCGTTCGACACGGTCTGACGAGAGACACCGGCGGCAGCGGCGACATCGACGACGGTGGCGGGATGTGACATGACCTTTACGGTAGCGGCTCCACCGTGTATCGTCATGCTGTTTGATCGATCAAATTGAACGATCAAGTCGACCCGACGAGGAGTCCCCGTGATGCAACGACGCACAGCCCGCATGCTGACCTCGGGAGCCATGGCGCTCACCGCGGCACTCACCCTGTCCGCCTGCGGATCCGGATTCAGCGGTGGCAACGCCGGTGACGGGGCTAGCAAACTCACCTCTAGCACGGACGACCTCAACATCCTCATCGGTTCCTCCGGCAACGCGGAGACTGCGGCCGTGGAGGAAGCTGCGGCGGCTTGGGCGAAGTCCTCCGGTATCGGCGCGAAGGTGCAGCCCGCGAATGACCTCGATCAGCAGCTCGCGCAGGGTTTCGCCTCGGGCAAGCCTGCCGACGTGTTCTATGTCAGTGCCTCGGCGCTCACCGGCTACGCAGGCAACGGATCGCTTCTGGCGTACGGCGACCGGCTGAAGAACAAGGACGACTTCTACCCGACGCTGACAGCGTCATTCACCATCGGCGACAAGCTGTACTGTGCACCGAAGGACTTCTCCACCCTTGCGTTGTTTATCAACACGGCCGACTGGAAAGCTGCTGGCTTGAATGACTCGGACGTTCCGAAGACGTGGGAGCAGCTCAAGAGCGTCTCCGAGAAGCTCACACAGGATGGCCGTGTCGGCCTTGGAATAAGCCCGCAGTACGAGCGACTTGGCGCATTCATGCTGCAAGCTGGTGGGGCGCTGACGAATAGCGACCAGACGAAGGCGACCGTCGACTCGGACGCTAACGTCGAAGCGCTCAACTACATCAAGGGACTCCTCAACGATGGCTCGATGAAGTTCTCCAGCGACCTGGGTGAGAGCTGGGGTGGCGATGCTTTCGGGAAGAACAAAGCCGCGATGACCGTAGAGGGCAACTGGCTCACCGGCGCGATGACAGCCAGCTACCCGGGTGTCGACTACAAGGTCGTCGAGCTCCCCAGGGGGCCGAAGGGCTCCGGCACACTGCAGTTCACCAACTGCTGGGGCATTGCGAAGGACTCTAAGAACCAGAAGGCCGCACTCTCGTTCGTCGAGAAGATGACGAGCACTGACCAGCAGCTCATTTTCGCGAAGGACTACGGCGTTATGCCGTCGGTCGAGTCTGCAGCGTCGAAGTGGAAGCAGGAGTACCCCCAGTACGCAGCGTTCCTTGACGAGGCCAGCAGCGCCCGAGGCATTCCGAACAAAGCCGGCACGGGTGACGTGATCGCCGACTTCGACTCCAAACTCGGACAGCTCAAGGACACCGACGCGAAGAACCTTCTCGAAGGCGTACAACGCAACATGGCTGCCGCGCTGAAGGGCTGAGCTGATGTCCCGCAAGAACCGCTCCGAAGCGATCTCCGGCTGGGTGTTCACCGCGCCGACGGTGATCATCCTCGGCCTTTTCCTCGCCGTTCCGGTTTTCATGGCGGCCTGGGTGAGCCTGTCTGACTGGCGGGGGGTCGGCAGTCCCTTCTCGTCCGACGTGAACTTCGTCGGCGGGCAGAACTACGCCAAGATCCTCGGTGGGGGAGGGCTGGACGAGCAGAACTTCGGTACGGCTCTGCGAAACAACTTCTACTACGTCGTTTTCGTCGTTCCGATCCAGACCGCGCTCGCGCTCGGCCTGGCCGTTCTCGTCAATGGCCGGGCGCTCCGCGGCCGTGGGTTCTTCCGCACCGCGTTCTACTTTCCCTCGGTCACGAGTTCTGTGGCCATCACCGTGCTCTGGCTGTTCCTGTTCTCCTCAACTGGCGCCGTGAACAAAGTCCTCAGTTGGATCGGCATCAGCGGGCCCAACTGGTTCAACGATCCCACGGGTCTGTTCCACCTCGGCGCCGGTAACGCGCCCGCGTGGCTGACGGACCATTCGCTGCTCGGCATCTCCTGGTGGGAATGGACCGCAGGACCCTCGGTCGCCATGACGGCGTTCATCCTGCTCGCAGTGTTCACCACGAGCGGCACGTTCATGCTGCTGTTCATTGCTGCGTTGCAGAATCTGTCCGCCGAGGTCGACGAAGCCGCGATGATCGACGGTGCCGGTGCCTGGAGCCGCTTCTGGCTGATTACACTGCCACAGCTGCGCCAAACATTGTTCACGGTGCTGACCCTCGGGCTCATCGGAACCTGGCAGATATTTGATCAGATCTACACCGGCACGAAGGGTGCCCCGTCGAACACCACGCTAACGCCGGCGTACCTGTCCTACACATCTGCGTTCACCAGCCAGCAGTGGGGTGTCGGCGCGGCAATCGCGTTCATCCTGTTCGGCATCATCGTGATCTTCACCGTGCTGCAGCGCTTGGTTCTTCGTGAACGTCCAGTGTCTCGACGCCGGATGCGCTGGATCGAGAAGGGGACGGTGCGATGAGTACCAGGACGTTCCGTGAGGACACCGTGCCGGATCTTCGCACTGTCGCCATCGTTCAGGGCCCTCATCTCGGGCGCACCCGCCGACAGATGACGGGCCGCGGCATGCTGCTGCTTGGCATCGGCACTGTCATCGCAGTGGTCTACATGCTGCCGTTCTACGTCGCCATCGTGAACTCCTTCAAGACCGACCAGGACGCATCCCTGCATCCTCTTGCGCTGCCGGCGACGTGGACCACGGCCGCGTTCAGCACGTTGTTCCAGGCCTCCGACTTCGGCACATGGGCGATAAACTCCGTCATCGTTGCGATCTTCGTCACCCTCGGTCGGATTTTCTTCGACTCTCTCGCCGGCTATGCCCTCGCCAGACTGCGATTCCCCGGTCAGAAGGCAGTGTTCGCAGGCCTGATCGCGGTGATGGCCGTGCCCGGTGTGGTGCTGCTCATTCCGAAGTTTCTGGTCATCAACCAGCTCGGGATCTACGACTCATACGCCGGCATGATTGTCCCGTTGCTCGTCGACGCAGCAGGCGTGTTCATCATGAAAAACTTCTTCGAGTCCATCCCTGCAAGTGTCGAAGAGCAAGCCAAGATTGACGGGGCCGGCGCGTTCCGAACGTTCTGGTCGATCGTGTTGCCGATGGCCCGTCCGGCCGTCGTCACCATCACGATCCTCTCGTTCCAGGGTTCATGGAACGAGCTGTCACATTTCATCGTGTCGACATCATCGCCGGCCTTAACCACCCTTACCAAGGGGGTCGCCTCGCTGGCCTCTGGAGCGCTCAGCGCCGGGAACCAGTTCCCCATCAAGCTCGCTGCTGCGTTCGTGATGACCATCCCCGTCGCGCTGGCCTTCTTCATCTTCCAGAAGCGGATCATGAACTCCAGCGACGGCGCGGTCAAGGAATGAGCTCGAGGGCCGGAGCGCTGCAGAGCCGACGATTCGTGCATCTTGTGGCGTGCTTCGCCAAGGCGACTGGGACGGGTCGGTGTACCGCCCGCCGCTGTTCGAAGCGGTTCGGTATGCCCGCGTTTCAGCGGTCGGAGCGTTCCGGCGTCTGCATATCAACCTTGCGGCCAGCGCACTGTCGAGGATCGGACCTCACCGAAGCCGTGGGCGACCACGAGGGGGCGGGGCGAAGTGCATGGCCCTCGCCCCCCGCTGACCTCGGCAGCACCCTTACAGGCCCGCTCAGGACGCGCCGACGTTCCACCCCTCTTGCCCCTGCCCACGTGGACCACGTCCCCGACTTCCCCAACGAGGAGACCCCATGCCCACCGTATTGAGCACCACCACACCGGTCGCGTCGTCCGTCCCGCTGCAGCCGCTCCTGCATGACGAAGTGGCGATCATCGCCGCGCCGACGCAGGCCTGGTCGGGTCAGAACGGCACGATCGGGACGAACCCTGTGCACGGCTACTGGACCGGCGACCAACGCTTTGTCTCTGCGATCGGGATCGATATCGCTCGGACAGGCATCGAGCACATCGTCACAGCCCCGGCGTCCGCGCGCGAAGTCGTCTTCAGCAGCGTCCTGCGAGGCTTCGATGGTGCTGGAGCAGACCCGGACGTCCGACTCGATCACCGCCGAACCGTGCGCGTCGATGGCGTCACCGAGCAGCTCCACATCAGCGACCGACGCGCTGACTCCGACACGATCAGCGGACTAGCCACTATCACCATCCGGTTGACCCCGGACGCGGCGAACATGGATTCCGTCAAGGCCGGAGCAGGACCGGCTCCCGTTCGGGCGACGACGAGCGGGCTGGGCGCGTCCTGGAAAGCCGGCTCTGCCCGTATCTGGCTCGACGCCCCCGGCGCTACGGTGAGCGTCGAAGGCAACGACGTCGTCCTCGAATGGGAAGTCCCTCGTGCACGCACTATCGAACTCCGATGGGACTGCACAGTCCAAGCGCCGGACGCCGTCGTGACTGGTGTCACCACCCCGCGCCCCTTCGACGCCCCGACCGGGATCAAAGACGACCGGCTCCGCAGATGGCTCAACCGAGCAACGGAGGACCTCGACGCTCTGCGCCTCACCCGACCGGAAGGCGAGTTCCTTGCCGCCGGATCCCCTTGGTTCTTCACCCTCTTTGGCCGGGACTCCATTTGGGCTGCACGCTTTCTCCTGCCCGTCGACACAAGCATCGCAGGCAGCACCCTCCGCGTCCTCGCAGCCTTGCAAGGGCAAAAGTCGGACCCGGACACCGCGGAGCAGCCCGGCAAGATCATGCACGAACTTCGTCAGGCGTCCCTCCCGATCGACAACGAGGAGATCTCCCTCCCCCCGCTCTATTACGGCACCGTCGACGCGACCGCACTATGGATTTGCCTCTTGCACGACACGTGGCGAGCAGGGCTCCCCGACGAGGAGGTGCGCGCACTCCTTCCCGCACTTCACGGGGCGCTGGCGTGGATGCGTGACTTCGGCGACGCGGACGGAGATGGCCTCCTCGAGTACGTCGACGAGTCCGGCCGAGGCCTCGCCAACCAGGGTTGGAAGGACTCCGGCGACAGCGTCCAATGGCGAAACGGACAACTCGCCGACGGCCCGATCGCGCTCTGCGAGGTCCAGGGGTATGCCCACGAAGCGGCGGTGCACGGCGCCGACCTGCTAGACGCATTCGGTGCCGACGGCGGCACCGAATGGCGTGCCTGGGCTGACCGGCTCGCCACCCGCTTCCGTGAGACATTCTGGGTGGCCGACGACATCGGGCACTACCCTGCTATCGCGCTCGACGTCCACAAGCAGCCAGTGGACTCAGCAACCAGCAACATCGGTCACTTGCTCGGCACCGGTTTACTGTCCGAATCCGAGGAAGCGGTCGTTGCCGCCCGCGTCGTCGCACCCGACATGGCCAGCGGCTACGGACTGCGCACCCTGTCGACCACAGCAGCGGGATACTGGCCTCTGAGCTACCATGGCGGATCCGTCTGGACCCACGACACGGCCGTAGTGATCGCCGGTCTCACACGGTCCGGGCATCACGCGGAAGCACGAGAGCTCGCCGAGCAGCTACTCACCGCCGCAGTCGCGTTCGACTACCGGATGCCGGAACTGCACGCCGGCGACGACGCGACCGACGTCGCCCGTCCCGCACCCTACCCGGCCGCGTGCCGGCCGCAGGCCTGGAGCGCCGCCGCAGTGTTCCCGGTCTGGGTTGCACTGCGATGACAACGCACCGTCCAGCAGAACCAGCCTGATGGTTGGTGCCGAGCGCTGCGGCGCTGCAAGCGGAGCCAGCTGAGTACGAAGATCCATCACCTCGTCGATGCGCACACGGACTCTCGTTCGAACGCTGCGATCCGTCCCTGAGCGGTGAGGAATCACTTATCCGTGCGCTAGGTGGCCCTCATGCGTGTGCGTCACTGCGTCGGTGACGATGTGAGCGACGTGTGCGTCAGCCAACGAGTACTCGGCTTCACGGCCTCGGCGAGTGACCTCGACAAGGCCTGCAGCCCGCAGGGTGCGGAGGTGCTGTGAGGCCAAGGGCTGGGAGAGTCCGGTCGCTTTGACCAGTCCGCTTACGGTGAGGGCGCCGTCGGCGATCGTGCAGAGCAGGTGTAGCCGAGACGTTGATGCCAGCACCTTGAACAACTCAGCGGCGGACTCGAGGTCCTCTCGTGGCGTCATAAAGACATATTAGTGCATGCGCATAGTTCTGAAACAGCTGCGGCGCGCTCCTTTGGATCAGGGAGCGCGCCGGGGAGCCAATTTCGATTAATGCTCGTCGTAGTGACCGTCGTGTTCGGCGTGCTTGTGACCATCGTGGATGTAGTCCACGTGATCGCCGTGTTGGACAGCGTCGTGGCCGCAGCCTGCGGCGTGCTGATGCTCGGCGATCGTGTGTTCAGCGTGAGTCTCGGTCATGAGTTACCTCCAGGAGCGGATGCTCCGAGCGGACCCGCTCGGTGCTCTCATTAGAGCACATGCATGCATCAATTGCAATGCATACATGGGATGGCGGGAGGCGCTGATGGCTCGAGTGGGCGCTGAATTCTGCGCGCTGGCCCTTCGCTCCTTGCGCGTCTCCTCAGGTTCACTTACGCTCAACACAGCCGATAATGATTATCGACATCATCTAGTTAGAGAGTCACAGACATGACGGATGCAGTGCAGACCAAGGGCACGTCTCGGCGTCGGTGGGGGATCGCGGGGTCGGTCGTTGCAACCATGACCGCGCTGACCGTGGCGTTTGCCGCCACGCCGGCTAGCGCGGCGGACCTGAGCAGCGGACACATCGACTTCGTGTCGGTCGCCGCTAACGGATCGCAGTTGAAGCTGGGTAGCAACTACGAGGACACCGGATGGGTCGCGCCGTCCGCGTACACCCTCGACGTGAAGTCCACCTCGGGCGCCAGTGGCACGGGGTACATCCTCCCGGAGAGCAGCGAGGAAGCAACCGCGCGAGGTGTGCCGTTCGCAGGATTCGCCGGGGATGAGGACCTCCGAGACGTCGGCTTCGTCGAGGGCGACAACGTCACGGTGAAGCTCGACTCGGTCACGTATGCGCCCGCGGCAGGGGAGAGCGGGACGGGAACGGTGAACATCAGCCAGGACGGCACCGCGTGGTTCACGAACTCGGCGAAGACCCACACCTTCGTGGTCGAGGGCGATGAGGGTGAGGCGTTCCACGAGCACGCCAAGTGGGCCTTCAGCAAGGCCGGCACCTACACGCTCACTTTCAGCGCGAACGCGAAGGGCAAGACCGCGGGCTCTGCGACGTACACCGTCAAGGCCGGCGCCTGACCTGTGCACCATCGGGCTGGGTGCGCTCTGCCGCACCCAGCCTCCCCACAGATGTTGATCCTTCCCCCGTTTCTCCGCAGCTGAAAGGGCGCCCGTGCGCCGAACCGACGACATCCGCACCACCGCACTCTTCGCATCCGGCCTCGTTCTGTCTCTTGCCGTGGTCCTCGCCCCGACTGAAGCCGCCCTCGCATCGCTCGCCGACACACCTACAGCGACTCAAACAGCTGCTGAGTCCGCGGCAGACGTCGACGCTCCCCGTTTCACCGACCGTGACGGCGTCCGCGTGTACGACTCCGGTTGGCTTGCGATGACACCGCGATTTGACCGAAGTGCCGACGGGAAGCCAACGTCGGCGCAGCTCGGACTGGTCGACAAGACCGACCCGGACATCACGGCGGGCAGTTGGCGGCCCGCCGCCACCACCGTCGTACATATCGCCGCTCCGAGTGCGGACGGGGCGTATTCGTTGCCTGCCGCAGACGCCGACTACCTCAACGGTGAGCAAAGTGTGTACGGCATCGATCAGTCGGCAGCCGAATACGCGAAGCAGGGCGGAACGCTGTTCGGCTTCGATACGCAGAGCCTCGAGGGCCAGCTCAACGCCGGCCTCGCAGTCTCATACAACAGCTCGTACTCACTTGAAGCAGCCACCGGAGCCGGCTGGCAGGTCAGCCGGTCCGACGTGAACTGGGACACAAGCACACCCGTGCGGACCATTTCCACAGTGTGGACTCCAGCGGACCACGAGGCGAAATTCGGTTCGACACCAGGGGCCTACGGTAGGTCGGCGGGCTGGACGTTCACGACGGCCGGCACGTACTGCTTCACGGTGAAGGAAGGGCTGAAGACGAAGGAGCCGAAGGGAACCCCCTCGACGGACCTTTCCGCCCAGGCCACATACACGGTGGTCGTCGGCGATCTGCCGGACACGCTCACGACGTGTGCGCAACCCACGGAGGCGGGTGGCACGACGACGAACCTGATCACCACCGGGCACCACGACCTGCGGACCTACATCGGCAGCGACGGTCAGATCCGCTGGGGGATGGACAGCGCCCTGGTCTCCCTCGACAACGTTGTCATCGGACGGACCCCACCCGCAGTGACGGTGCAGCAGCCGAGGGGCGCGACTGACATGCGCGTCGTCGGCCCTGTCGGAACGAAGTACTGGTATCTCCCGCAGACCTCCACCACAGGCACTGGGAACTACGTGTGGCCGGGGTGGAGCACCGAGTCCATGGACCGGTCGCTCATGGGATCGAAGGTAGGGATCTCACTCGACGGGTTCACCCGGAACGGCACTGTCGACCCAGCTGCGAAGGTGATGCTGTTGGCCACCTCCTCGGGGCGGCCCGCCGACACTCACTTCGATTCATCCGCGGGCATCACCTCATTTGAGCAAAGCGGCAACAACCATTCGCACAGCATGTGGGTGTTCACCCAACCCGGCATGTACTGCGTCGCGATGACCGCAACCCTCAAGACGGCGGCGGGGCATTGGACCAGCGCGACGCAGAACCTCGGGTTCGCGGTCGGCGATGACGTCAATCTGACGAGCGTCACGCCCTGTGGCGGCGTCGCTGTGCCGTCCTTATCTTCCACGCTGTCCACGCCGCCCAGCAGCGCAGGCCCGACGCGGCTGGAAGAGGGCGCCGCGAACGTTGCCCTGGATATCGACGGCGACACGGTACGTGGCATCGCAAGCACTGGCCTGCTGCAGACCGACCCGAAACTTGTCCGAGATCCTGAGGACCTCATCGTCCACGGGAGCCGCTACGACGGTGGCACCGAACGCTGGCGGGGCGTCTATAGCAACGGTGGCGGCATCGCGATCCGCACGGATGGCATTGACCCATCTGCAGTGCTGGACCGGCACATTACTCTCGGTCTCGGGGCGGTCGATGGCCCAGGTTCGGTCGCTGCGATCAGCAGCGACGGTACGAAGCAGTACGGGGCAGTGTCAACCGAGCTCGGAGGCACCCGCTCAATGGACGTGCCAGTCCGCTCGACTACACGGAACCTGCAGTGGTACTTCTCGAACCCCGGCATTTACTGCGTCCCACTGACCTACAGCGCGACGCTTGTCAACGGCCAAACCGTCACCGGCGGCGACACCCTGACCTTCGCGGTCGGTCCGAACAAGGATGGGTCGGGTATCGACCTATCGAAGTACACGACGTGCAGCCGTGGACAGCACGGCGTGAACCTCACCCGTATGGGCAACGACCCTGACCAGGGTACAGACGGGAACGCTGGCCCACGCCACGAGGACGTGTACGTCCAGAACGGTGCAACCAATCGCGCTGGCGCGACGGTCCTCAACGACGGACACGTCGACGTCGCATCCCGGCTGCGGGCAGGAACGCTCGACACCGTGGTGAAGGACACCACTGCGAGCTCCAAGCCCACCTGGCGTGACCTGCGCGGAACCGTATTGCAGCTGCTGCCGGAGTCCAAGGCCACAGTCCCGACCGGATACGACTTCCTCGGGAAGGCTGGTAGCCCCGTCTGGCAAGTCGAACAGACGCAGCAACCTGATCTGCTCTGGCCGGGGTGGTCCACCGAGTCGCTTCCCGAGGACGCGACGGAGGGGGGCGTCACGTGGGCACTGAACGATGTCCAGGGGTACCCGGACGATGACGGCACCGCAACGAAGGTCGGGAACTTCGCCTTGTACGAGCAGATCGGGTTCGGCGACCCCGATGTGCTGTTGTCCTCGAAGGAGAACCGATCAACCGTCATCAGCAAGAACGTGCACGCGCACGGCACGTGGGCATTCTCACGCGAGGGCGTCTACTGCATGTCGATGACCAGAAGCGCCATCGCAGCGAACGGTAGCGACCTGCAGGATGACTTCGTGATGGCGATCGCCGTCGGGTACGTCTCCGTGCAGAACATCGACCCGAAGCAGTGCTTCTCCGGGAAGACGCCGCGGGGCGACGCCGAAGGTACGACCGGTGGTGGGACCTCGACCACGGACGCCCGCGAGGGCACAGCGGCTGCCCCATCGGCGCCCTCTGCGCTTTCCGTGCCCGGAACGGTGTGCACGGCTGTCCCGGCCAAGACCGCGTCCACCGCAACGGGCACCGGCGCGTCAGCGACCGCAAACACGACGGTGATCAGCCGCGGCCATGTGGATGTCGGTAGTCGCATCGTCAACGGCAAGGTCCGTACCCTCGTGAAGGACGGCTCGCAGGGCGGCGTCGTTTGGCGAGAGCCGGGTGCTACCACGCTCTGGCTGAAACCCGCGTCGAAAGTCTCGAGCCCGGGAGGGAAGTTCTCGTTCCTCGGAGCTGACGGAGAGCCGGCGTGGCAGGTCCCGCAGACGCAGAACCCGGATCTCATCTGGCTCGGCTGGAACACCGAAGAGCTCACGGCGGCGCAAGCTGCCGGGCCGGTGCAATGGCGACTCGACTCCGTCGACGGCCCAGGCCGGGTGACGGTGTATGAACTGGCATCCTTCGGTGCACCGAAGCAGATCCTGACCGCCGGCGCCACCACGTCCATCCCCCTCGGCGTGCACGCCCACGGCAACTGGGGTTTCACCGCAGAGGGCACCTACCGCCTCCACATGACCCAAACCGTGCCGCTCACCGGTGGCGGCACTAGCAGCGACCAGCAGACCCTCACCATCGTCGTGGGGCGGAGCGCCCCCCACGCCAGTTCCGGCGGCACCGGAACGGAGACGGTCACTACGAAGGATGCTGATGCTTGCGAGACCGCGGCGTTCGGATCCACCGTCCCCGCGATCATGCAGGCCGAGGAACCGGAAACCGAAGCCGACGGTGGCGGGACGATCGCCGGCGGAGCCCGGCCCATCGCGAAGGCCGCGCCCGGTGAACAGGCACCCGCCCCGCAGACCGGGGCATGGCTCCTCGCTGCCATCGGCTTTGGAGGAGTGCTCGGAGCTGGCGGAACCGGCAGCCTCGCCACTTGGCTGCTGACCCGACGTCGAGGACTCGAGGCATGATCCGCGACGCGCGTCCGACGACGATCAGGAGGCGCCGGTCGCATCGACGGCGCTCGCTCACATGGGTCGGGGCAGTCGCCCTGTGTGCGGTGACGAGCCTCCTGGCTGGGTGCACCCAGAGCGCGGCGCTGTCGTCGACCAACGACGGGCGTGTCCGCGTGGTAACCACAACCGGAATCCTCGCCGACCTCGTCCGCAACGTCGGCGGTAACCGCGTGCAAGTGAGTTCGATCGTCCCTGATGACGCCGACTCGCACACCTATGAGCCGTCGTTGCGGAACGTCCGTGACGTCGCCTACGCCGATCTCGCGTTCAGCAATTACCTGCTGCTCGAGGAGCACAACGTCATCAAGGCGCTTGATGCAAACCTCCGCGAGGATGCAACCGAGGTGAGTATCGCTGAAGCGTCCACCAAGTATGCCTCCGACGTCATCCCCCTCGTCGAGGACGTCTCCCTCGATACGGTCTGGCTCGGGCTCCGCGTGGAAGGCAGCGGCGGGGCTCTCGGCGCGGACCGGTCGTCAGAAGTCCGGCTCCGTGCCACCGGTTTGGACGGTCCCGGTGCAGTGACGGCCTACCTGACAGGCAGCTTCGGCGACACCGACGTGCTGTTCAGCCCCGACGACGGTGACGACAGGAACGACACCGCGACCCTGCCGCCGGACGCGCACACGCACCTCAGCTGGGCGTTCACCACACCGGGCGTCTACACCCTGCATCTGCAGGCATCGCTACGAACGGACGAGCGCTCCGGAGTCGTCGACCTCGGCACTACCGACGTCCGGTTCGCAGTCGGCGTCGACCCGAGCGCGGCTGGTCGCGGCCCGGTGCTCGACGCCGGCCACGCGGACATCGCGGTCGATCTGGACAGCACCACCGGCGACCGGTTCAGCCTCCGCAGTGAACGCACCGCGAAGAACGGCAGCGACGAGGTCCGGCACGACGACCCCGCCGACGCGATCGTGGCGGTGCCCAACACGGCATTGAAGCCGATCCCCGCCGGACCCGGGTTCAGATTTCTCGGCAACCCGGGCGCGCAGGTCTACCAACTCCCGCAAGCGGTCCTCGGCGTCCATGTGCACGGTTCGATCGACCCGCATCTATGGCAGGACGTCCGCAACGCCCAGGCGTACGTCAAAGTCATCCGAGACAGCCTCGCTGCCCAAGACCCGCAGCATGCCGACCAATACCGCCGGAACGCGGCCGAGTACCTCGACACGCTCACCAGACTCGACGACCGAGTCCGCAAAACGATCGCGTCGATTCCGAAGGCCCGTCGCCACCTGGTCACCACGCACGACGCTTTCGCGTACCTGGCGAAGGCGTACGGGGTGCGTGTGTCTGGTTTCGTCACGCCGAACCCGGCGACCGAGCCCAGCCTGGCCGACCGCCAACGTCTGAGCCAGACGATCAGCGCGCTCCACATCTCAGCAGTGTTCCTCGAACCGAACCTCGCGGCCCGGTCGTCAACGCTTTCCTCCGTCGCAGACGAGCAGGGCGTCGCCATCTGCCCAATCTACGGAGACACCTTCGGCCCCGACGTCCACTCCTATGTCCAGATGATGCGCTTCAACGCGCGTTCGCTCCACGACTGCCTGACCTGAGAGATCCCATGCGTTCCCACTCGATCTTCCGTCGCGCTGCCCACGGCGCCGCCATCGCTGCCCTCGCCGCGGTCCTCCTGATCCCGGCCATCGAGCCAGCGTCCGCCACGACGGCCCGTGACCCGCTGCAACAAGCTCTCTCAGCCGACGAGCCCACGCTCACGGACCGGAAGGTTTTCGACGATGGGCACATCGACATCGGACCGCGGTGGCAGGACGGGAAGTGGAGTATCCAGGTGCACTCGGGCGTGAGCCCGGATGCCGAATGGCGTCACCCCGACGACGCTGTCCTCCGGGTCGTCGACGCCAGCCAGCTCGAGGTCCCGGACGACCCCGCATACGACTTCCTGCACACCGATGCGGGCACCGAGGTTGCGGTCGTGCCACAAACGCAACAGCCCGGTGTCGTCTGGGTCGGCTGGAACACGCAGGATCCAGCCGCCATGGAGCAGATGCGCGACGGCGTCACCATGGCTTTGCATGGCGTACAGGGGCCGGGTGACGTGATCGTCTACCTGCAGAGCGGCACCCTGGGTGCCCCCCAGGTGCTCTGGGACTCCACGGCGCAGATGCCGCAGGACCTGTTCGTCGATCCGAACAGTCACACACACGCCAACTGGGTCTTCACGGAGCCCGGCGTGTACCTGGTAGACCTCGAGATCCGCACGACCCTCAAGGATGGCAGCACGGTCTCCGACACGCAGCCGGTCCGCTTCGCAGTAGGGGACGACACCGCGACCGACGACGCATTCTCCGCCCAGTACACGGCGGAGTTAAGCGCGGTGCCGTCAACGCCGCCGCAGCCCGCCGCAGCGGCCAGGCCGAGCGACGCCATCATGCTCAGCATCGGGGTCGGAACGGGCGTCCTGGTCCTGCTTGCGGTGGTGATCGGCATCGTCGCCGTGCGAGGAACCCGCGCTCGTCAACGAGCTCGCCGCACCCTTGTTGACACGATGCCCACCGACGGCACCGAAGGTGGGCGCCGCGATGCCTGACATTCCACTGACTGTCGACGACGTCTCCGTCGTGCTCGGCGGGAGAGCGGTGCTCAGCGGTGTCTCCACGACGTTGGACCGCGGCGATTTCACCGGTCTGGTCGGGCCGAACGGTGCCGGTAAGACGACGCTACTGCGCAGCGTGCTCGGGCTCGTGCCGATCGCCTCCGGCAGCATCTCTGTGCTCGGAGGCCGCCCTGGTACCCACCGGAATCGCGTCGGCTACGTGCCACAGCGGCATGAATTCGCCTGGGACTTCCCGATCTCCGTCGAGCGGGCGGTCATGACCGGCAAGGTTCGCCAGGTCGGACTTTTCCGGCACCCGAAGGAGGACGATTGGCGTGCGGTGCACCGCGCCATCGACAGGGTCGGCCTCGGCGACTTGCGCGACCGCCCCGTCGGGGAACTTTCCGGTGGACAACGCCAGCGCGTTCTCGTCGCACGAGCCCTCGCCCTCGCACCTGCGGTCCTGCTCCTCGATGAACCATTCACCGGTCTCGATGCGCCCACTCAACGGCTCCTCACCCGGCTTCTCCGGGAGCTCGCCGACGAAGGCCATGCCGTGCTTATGACCACCCACCACCTTGCCGACGCCGCCAAGTCGTGCGGTCGGCTCCTGCTCATCGACCGCTTTGTGCTCGCCGACGGACCCCCCGAAGACGTGATGGGCGCCGACGGCTGGCGTGCGTCGTTCGGACTGGTGGGGGAGGCCTCCTGATGCTCTCTCCGCTCGACTTCCTACGCGACCTCGCCAACCCCGACCTTCGGTTCCTCGTGAAAGCGCTCATTGTCGCCGTCGCGTCGAGCGTGGTGTGTGGCATCGTCGGCACACATGTTGTTCTCCGCGGCATGGCGTTCATCGGGGACGCCGTGGCACACGCTGTGTTCCCTGGTCTAGCGATCGCCTTCGTGCTCAATGGCAGCCTGGTCGCCGGAGGAGCGATCGCCGGGGTCGTCACCTCAATCCTTGTTGCCGTGATCGCGCAGAACCGGCGCCTCAAGGAGGACAGCGTCATCGGTATCCTCTTCGCCGCCGCGTTTGCCCTTGGGATTGTCATCATCAGTCGTGCCCCCGGCTACGCCGGCTCGCTCCAGCAGTTCCTGTTTGGCTCGATCACCGGCATCCCCGACGGTGATGTCGTCACAGTCCTCGGCGGCGGCGCCGCGATCGTCGTGGTCCTGCTTCTGCTTAACAAAGAGTTGGTCGCCGTCGGCCTCGACCGTGAGTCTGCCCGCGCCCTCGGGCTCCGGGTCTTCGCGCTCGACCTGGTGCTCTACGTGCTCGTCACCCTCGCCGTCGTACTGTCCGTGCAGACGATCGGCAACGTCCTCGTTCTGGCGCTTCTGGTCACCCCGGCGGCAACAGCCCGACTACTGACAGACCGCCTCGGGATGATGATGCTGCTCGCACCGTCCTTCGGTTCCCTGGCAGCGCTGGTCGGGCTCTATCTCTCCTGGAGCATTGACCTCCCCGTCGGCGGAACTATCGTGCTCGTCGCGACCGCATTCTTCGTGCTCGCCTGGGTGGTGAGCCCGAGGCACGGGCTCATCGCGAAGGGGCGTGCTCCACGCACGAGCCGCAGCGCGGCTCTCCTCCGGCGGGCGCGCACGACATGACGGCCGAGCGGACCCGACGTGCCCGTTTCGTTGCGGCGATGACCTTGGTTGCGGTTGCGGTTGCGGTGACACTTCCGCTTCTAGCGAACAGGTTCCTCTACCACCCCAGTGCTGGCACTGAGCCAAGCCGGCCTCCTGGATCTGCGGACACCCCCGCTCAGCACACCCGCACACCCGACGTGACCCTGGGGCCAACCGCCGTCGGCGACCCACCGCAGCGCCGTTCCCCCTCCGCCATCACCGCCGACCCCACCTGGGTGCACGACCGCGCAGCACGGACGGGGGTGCCGCTCCCAGCGATGCGGGCATACGCGTCAGCAGTGCTCCACGAACAGCAGGAGTCACCGGGTTGTGGGCTGACGTGGAGCACCCTCGCGGCCATCGGTTCGGTAGAGACACACCACGGCACGATCGAAGGACGGATTCCGTCAGACCAAGGAAGGGTGCTGCCGCGCGTGATCGGGCTCCCGCTGGACGGGCGCGACGTCGCGGCGATTACCGACTCGGACGGTGGCCAGTTCGACGGCGATAAACGATGGGACCGTGCCGTCGGGCCGATGCAGTTCATCCCACAGACATGGCTGCTGTGGGCCATCGACGGTGACAGCGACGGAACTGCCGACCCCGACGACCTCGACGACGCGACAGCGACAGCAGCCCGTTATCTCTGCGCCGACGGAAATCGCTTGTCGTCGCATCGGGGGTGGATCGACGCCGTCGCCAGCTACAACCATAACGAGGACTACGTACGGACGGTGGCAGAGGAAGCGAACCGGCTGGCATCGTCGTAACCGTGATTCAATTACGGCCAATCGAGGCGAGGGGCTGGTTCTCGGGTCGTTCGGTCTTCTTGTGCCGTCTGTGGAAGCTCACTATGGGTACGTCGACAATGTGGAAGGCGATCAAGCTTACTCTGAGCGCCATCGGAGCAATCGATGTCAGAACTCCTCAGGTGTTTCTCCTCATTCCGAGGTTGGGTACCGCTGTCGACGGTTGCGGGACTCTAGAGTGGTTCGGGGTGAGAGAGCTGTCCTGGGTCTTCTGCTGGCAGCGAAGGTTTGGTCACTGTCGGTAACACTGGTGTTGGTGGCTGTTTCTGGTTTTACTGTGGACGCCGAGCCTGCGGAGAGCGATTGCCCGATGTTGACTTCGCTGTTTCGTGAAACTTTGGTGAAGACGTTCTGGGACGGGCAGTAGCCGTCGTGGGTGCAGTGCCGAATCAACCATCCTGAGAGGTCAATACCGTGACGATCACGAATTCAGTGACAACAGATCTTGCCGATCGCTGGCAGGGCGCACCCCGCCCCCGGAATAGTGTGGAGTGGATCGCGAGGGCTCAGGAGGTTGCCGATATCCTTGCCACCGATGCCGTCGAACGTGACCGAGCCAATGCCACTCCGTGGGCTGAGGTGCAGCTCTTGAAGGACTCCGGCCTGGTGACTCTCCTCGGGCCGCGCGAGCATGGAGGCGCTGGCGAGAGCTGGGAGACGGCCTACAAAGTCATCCGTGCTGTCGCCCGTGGCGACGGATCGATCGGGCAGGTTCTCGGCTACCACTACCTCTGGGCGTGGGCCGCCCGCCTCGTGGGGACCGAGGAGCAGATCGCTGCGGTTGAAGAGCTGTACACCACGAACAGCTTCTTGTTCGGAGGTGCCGTGAACCCGCGTGACTCTGATCTCAGCATCCACGAAGATGGCGATGAGCTGGTCTACTCCGGCCGCAAATCGTTCTCCACCGGGGGCAAGATCTCCGACCTCACCGTGCTCGAAGGTGTGCTGCAGGGCACCGACACCCACATCTTCGCCATCGTTCCCACCGCCCAGGAGGGCATCGTTTTCGCCGACGACTGGGACAGCCTCGGGCAGCGTCTCACCGAGTCCGGCTCCGTCGAGATCCGCGATGTGCGCGTGCCATGGGCCGACGCCGCCGGTTTCGTGGACAAAGCCTTCCAACCGCTTGTCTACAACACGCTGAACGTGCCGACGATCCAGCTCGTCTTCGCGAACTTTTACCTCGGTATCGCGCAAGGGGCTCTTGAGACGGCCTTGGCCTACACCCGCACCCGTACCCGCCCCTGGCCGTACGGTGGCGATGTCAAGCAGCACGCCGGTGAGGAGTGGTACCTGCTCGAAGGCTACGGGGGCTTGCAGTCCAAGCTCTGGGCCGATGAGGCGCTGCTGGATGTGGCCGGTGCTGAGCTCAGCGCAGTGCTGCATGCGCCCCGCGAAGAGCTCGACGAGCAGCGTCGGGGCGACATTGCGGTGCGGATCGCAGCCGGCAAGGTGCGAGTCGTCGACGACGGCCTCGAGGTCGCCACGAAGATCTACGAACTCACCGGCGCCCGCGCCTCAGCGAGCTCCGTAGGGCTGGACATCTTCTGGCGGAATCTTCGCACCCACAGCTTGCACGACCCCATCGCTTACAAGAAGCGAGAAGTCGGTGAGTACGTCCTCCTCAACCGGCTCCCTGAGCCCTCCTGGTACACCTGAGACGCAACGCCCGCAGTCGTCGGGTCCGTGATCGCGGGTACGGACCCGGCGCTGTGATGTACCGGCGCCCCGCCTGCTTCAGGTGCATGATTGGCGGGTTCAAGAGGGGCGAAGATCTGGTCGAGTGGCTATCTGTTCGCCGTTTCGATGACGCGAATCTGGCTGAGGCGAGACAGCAACGCCGCCCGTGCCAGGATCGGTGCCATGACCCGAACCGTCGGCGGCGCTGACTCCACGGCCACGCGGTTGCGCACCATGATCGCGTCGGGTGGGTTCTCCCCCGGGGCGCAGCTGTCCGAGGAGCGGTTGAGTGACCAGCTCGGCGTGTCACGGAACACCCTGCGCGAGGCGTTCCGGCTGCTCGCCCGCGACCGTCTGGTCGAGCACGTGTTCAACCGCGGGGTGTTCGTCCGCCGGCTCTCCGCCGCCGACGTC
>Ga0308163_10001418_pt1 | contig 26464 bp, 19 predicted proteins | sample PhyTR1_FD_201037 | JGI IMG/M metagenome (GOLD analysis project Ga0308163, IMG submission 201037) | Phyllosphere microbial communities from UC Gill Tract Community Farm, Albany, California, United States - DLSLT.R1 | ecosystem: Host-associated > Plants > Phyllosphere > Unclassified | place: USA... | reverse complement strand
ATGGTTTGCACTCCCGCTGTAAGGTTTTTCCACTCGAAGGGTTTCACCAAGAGGCGCAGGCTTGTTTCTATCGTCGTTGAAGAGAACGAAGCATTCTTTATCGGCGCTTTGGTGGAAGGGGTGAGGACGATTTCTCCCACGGTCTGTACTGGTGCGAACAGTCAGAAGCCAGCTTTAGGTCCCACCCACCCCTTCGAGTCCTACCATACAAGCGAGCTTGCTCGCGAAAGCGGTGGGTCAGCAGCGTCAAGGGTGAATGACACACCGCGTTCGCGACAGTCGTAACCTCCGATTGCTCCTACAGGAATCGCGGAGTACCAAAGGCTTGAGCATGCCGCGGATACTGTAGCCGGCTTGCTGGCGAATGCGGTGGGTCAGCAGTATCACCGGTGAATGACACACCGCGTTCGTCCGAATTGCGGCCCATACCCTCTTAGCCTCGGACGTCTTCTACAGGGTTTGCGGCGTCCCGGATATCCGTGGCTGACCCTGAGCACCCGTGCGGCTTGCGCTTCAATTACCCCCCGAACCGCCCCCTGACACATCGCCGCCCTTCTTCTGCTCGTAAAAGTCCGGGATGGGGTGCTGATAGCTGTTGAGCCAGCGTTGCATGCTGAGGTCGCGTTCGATAGGGCTTGAGGGTTGCGGCATCGATGATGCGGCCTTACCGCTCGCTTGCAGTTGCAACCAGGTTTCGGTCTGCTTCTGGTCTGGCGAGGAAGGGCCAGGCTCGATCGCCGCCGCGCTCCAGGTGACGAACACCACACAGAACCCGATCAAAAAACGGATGTTCATGGTTGTCTCCCTGCAATAACGGCCGGATCGGCGACGGCGGCGACTTTGTCGGTCTTGAGCGGCGAACCGCCCGACGCGTTCTTGAGTTTTGCGGCGCGGGCTTGCGCATCATTGACCTGATCCGGGGTAAGCCCGGTCCGCGACACCAGCTCCGCTGCCTGAGTCCAGTCATCCTGATAAATCAACAATGTCACCATGTTCAGCGCGGCCAGCGTGTCGGACTGCTTGAGTTCGATCGCGGTCAGAAACTGGAACCGCGCCTGCTCCAGTTTCAGCTGATTGAGGTACACCACACCGAGGTCATTGCGGATTTTCTCGTCGGTGGGCGACAGCTTCACAGCGGCCTGCAAGTGCATCAACGCCTGGCCGTTATCCCCGCGTGCCGCCGACAACTGACCCAGCCCGTGCTCGCCCTCGGCTGCCCGACAGGTGCCGAGCAAACTCTTGTACAGCGGCTCCGCCTCGTTGCTGCCCAGCAGGCGCAACACCCGCGCCTTGCGCAGCCGAACCTCGGGCAGCGTCGGCGGCAGGCTTTCGAGGTTCGCCAGGCTGGCGTGCAGGCGGCCTTCGTCGGCCATGTCCTGGGCCATGTTCAACGCCAGTTCCTGATCCGAGGTTGGCTTGACGCAACGGTCGCTCGTGGCCTGAGCCAGCCAGGGCGCGCTGCCATCCGTGGCGCACCCGCTGAGCAGGAACAGTCCCAATACGGCGATGACTGCTTTCATGCGATCTCCCTAGTGCGAACTCAGTGCCTTGCCAATGGCGATAAAACCCGGCCCGGCCAACACGATCAGTAATGCCGGAAAGAGAAACACCATCATCACGACCGACATTTTTGCCGACAGCTTTGAGATGTATTCCTGCAGGCGCGTCAGGCGGCGGTCATCGATCAGTTGCTTGAGCGCGAGCAGCGACTTCATCGCCCCGCCGCCCTGATGAATCAATTGATTGAGAATGACGCAGGTGTCACTGAACTCATCGACCGCCAGCACCGTCGCGACCTTGTTCAGTTCGTCACCCAGCTCAAGCCCGGAGTCGACCCGCACCAGCATCACGCGCAGCTCCGACGAAAGAACCGGCACGAGTTTGCTGCCTTCGGAACTCAGCACGCGCAGTGCCTGCTCCACGGCCATACCGGACTCGAACAGGATCCGCAGCAGCGGGATGAGTGTGGCAATTTCCGCCACCACGTGTTTTTGCCGATGCGCCGCGACCATCGCCAATACCCGCTTGGGCGCCAGATAACCAAGCCCCAACGCGAACATCGGCGGCAACAGCGGGTAAGCAGCGTCTTTGAAAAAGAGCGACTGGACCGTCACCACTACGCAAGCGGCCACCACCGGAACGCTGACCTGAAACGCAGCGAATAAGGATCGCTGGCTTGCCCGACGCCAACCGACGCGGTTGAGCAGGATCTGCGTCTCGCTGTCCAGACTGACCGAGCGTTGGCCAAAACGACTGTCGCCCAGCAAACGCAGCATGCTGCCGACTCGGCTGTCACGGGCAATTTCGCCTTGCAGGCGCGACATGACCTGTCGCTCATTGCGTCGTTGACGGGCAACTGTCAGCAGCAGGAAGACTCCGGCCATTGCAAACAGCACTGCGCTGATCATCAACGCCATCAGATACTCCTCAACATGCGCCATAGCGCCAGACAGCCGAGGGTCTGCATGGCGAACGCGACTAACAGCATTTTTTGACCTGAGCCGTCGTTCCACATATGCAAGAGATAGGCGGGGTTCACCGCCAAAAAGTACGCCACCATACTCACGGGAAGCAGCGCGAGCACGACAGCAGTCATTCGGGTTTCCCCTGTCATCGCTTTCAATTGCCGAGCCCCCTGTTCCCGCTCGCGAATCAGCCGGATCAGGTTGTCCAGCAACTCGCTGGCGTTGCCGCCATAGCGATGGTTGACGCGCAGCCCCAACGCAAACAGCTGAAACTCGTCACGTTCATACAGATCGGCAAAGTCCTTCACGGCATCAGGCAGCGTGACACCCAGGTGTACGTTGCGCGTTATCCGGGCCATCGCCTCCTTGAGCGGAAATCCCGCCGACTCAATGCCATGCAACACCGCGTCTCCCAGCGTGCGTCCGGACTTCAGGCTGCGCACCGTGTGATCGAGCAGTTGTGGCAGTTGTTCGATCATGCGCCGCACACGGCGCTGGTAACGAAAGCTCACGTAAAGGCGCAAAAAGATGACCGGAAGTAATACGCCCAATGCCAGCCCGAACCAACCGTGGGCGAGATACCCCACCAGCATCGACATCAACCAGATCGACATGGCCAGCGGCAACCGGTCGGTGGGACGCCCAAGCCCCGCCCGCAGAAATGCCCGTTCAAGCCGCGCCATGCCGGGTCTGACGGCCACGGGATCAGGCTGCCCAACCTCGAGGCGCGCCATAATGCGCTCATTGGCACCCTTGTTCAGCCCGCGATAGAACAGGTACAGCGAAGCCGCCATCAACAGCATGAAAATGAGTCCGAGGACGATGGCTCCCTTCACCTTGAACCTCCCTTTTTCATGGGTTGACCCGCTTTAAGGCCTAGTAATCGAGCTGGCGCAATTTGTCGCCGGCCGGATTGATCGCCTCGCGCAAAAAGCCGAAACCGGTGCGACGATCCAGACGGAACAGCGTGTTGGTGACGTACACGTCATCGCGCGTCCCTACCACTTCCACCACCTCGCTGACACAGCGCCGACCGTCAGGCATGCGCGTCAGCTGGATGATCACGTCCAGCGCGGCGCAGATCATTTGCCGCAGCGTTTTCTCGGCAATTTGCCGACCGGTCAGGCCCACCAGTGTTTCAAGACGCAGCAACGCGTCTTGAGCGTTGTTGGCGTGGACGGTGCTCATTGAGCCGTCGTGGCCCGTGTTCATGGCGGTCATGACATCCAGCACTTCAACCCCCCGGATCTCCCCCAGAATGATGCGGTCGGGCCGCATCCGCAGTGCGTTGCGAATCAGGTCGCTGGCACGGACTTCGCCGTGGCCCTCGGCATTGGGCGGTCGGGTTTCCAGCCGCACCACGTGCGGGTGCCCGAGCTGCAGTTCAGCAACGTCCTCGATGGTGACCAACCGCTGCTGCGTGTGAATCATCTGGCTCAGAACGTTGAGCATGGTGGTCTTGCCGGTGCCGGTACCGCCGCTGATCAGGATGTTGCAGCGTTTGCTCACCGCGTTTTCCAGAAAATCGTAGATCGACTGATCGATGGTCTGCATCGCGACCAGGTCCGAACTTTTGAGCATGTCTTTGCGAAACTTCCGGATCGACAGGCAAGGGCCGTCAAGGGCAATCGGCGGGATGATCGCGTTGACCCGGCTGCCATCGGGCAGCCGGGCATCCACCATCGGCGAAGACTCATCCAGACGCCGTCCCAGTGGCGCAAGAATCCGCTGAATCACTCGTTCCACATGATGGGCGTCGATGAAGCGCAGGTCCGAGTGATGCAACACACCTTCGCGCTCAATGAAGACCTTGTTCGGACCGTTCACCAGGATTTCCGTGACCGAGTTATCCCGCAGCAGCACCTCGAGCGGCCCGAACCCGGTCAGTTCGTCGACGAGTTCTTCGGCCAGACGCTCCATCTCGTAGCGGGAAATCGCCAGACGCAACCGAGCGACATACTCGGCGACCTTGTCGGTCACGAACTGTGCCAGCGCAGGGCGTGTGCCTTCCAGCAGGTTGCGTCCGCCCTCCTCGATGGCATCGATGATGTAGCGGTGCAAGACCAGCTTCAGGCCTTGTCCGTCCCCGCCGCTTTCCGCAGGACGGGCCGAAACGCCGAAGAGCTTTTCACCTTTCATTTATTGGCCCTCAACAGCCGGCCAAGCCAACCGTCGCGGGACTTTCCCGGTGCGTCGGATTGGCTCGTCAGGCGTTCCCCGAGCCCGCGTAATGCGCTGGTCAGCGACTCCCGAGGCGACAGTTCGAACAATGACAGGCCCTGGTTTTTGGCGTTCAGCCGCAACTCCGGACTCAGTGGCAGCACGCCCAGCGCGGGCAGGCCGAAGGTCTTCTCCAGTGTCTCGGCATTGGGGGTGACCTGGCGCAGGTATTTGTCCACCAACAAGCCGGCTTGCTGGAGTTTCAGGCCCTTCTCGCGCCATAGGTTGAGGATCGCCAGGTTGCGCCGGCACTCGATGACGTTCTGGTCGACGTACCACAGCAACTGATCACAATGCGCCACAAAGGTACGCAGCGACTCACTGTCCGGCTGCCCCACCAGGTTCACCACCACGTGCTGAAAATGCTGACGCAGGGCGCTGAGCAACATGTACAACTCAGCCGCGCTGGTGTGCTCGAGGGACATATCGTCATCGGCGTACGCGAGGATGCGCAGTTGATTGGGGTGAACCGTGAACGCGCTGTCGATCAACGTCGAATCGAGCCTGCGCAGGTGCCGCAAGGCATCACCGAAATTGAACGACGATTCGAGGCTCAGCATTGCCAGGCTGTCGCCGCGCGGCATGCCGAGGTCCAGCAGCAAGGTACGCTGCCCTTTTTGCTGCGCGACGAGCGCCAGGTGCGCCGACACCAGGGCGCCGTCACCATCGCACTGGGCGCCGTAAATCACGGTCAGGCCGCCCATGTTCGGGTTCGGCGCCACAGCCGGCAGGCGTTTACTGAGGCGCCGCACAAGCCCGGCCACTTCACTGGAGCGTGAGCCATAGGCGACGAAATCCCGCGCACCGGCCCGCATCGCGTTGAGCACCAACTGGTTGTCCATGCCGTCGCCCAACGCGACGATGGCCAGCATCGGCTTGGCTTCCAGTGCACCTTCGATCAATGCGCTCTGGTTCATCAAATGCTCGCGATCAAGCCCCACGAACACCACGCTGGCGAAGGTCACGTCCACCAGGGCGAGCAGTTCGTCGAGGCTGCCGGTTCCCGCGCTCACCACTTGGCCTAGCGGCGCCAGCGCGCCCTGCAGCCATTCGAGGTCGGTGGTGTTTCGGGTGATGGCCAGAAAGGTCTGGCTGAGGCTGGGTCCCTGGCTCATTGCGATAACCCGCTACGGCGGTCAAAACTGCCGTTCTCGAGGAAGTACATTTTCAGGAAATTCGGATCGTAATTCCGCAGCCCTTCACCCGGCAGCGCCGGCAGCGGGGCATTGGCGGCCAGCGGCTGTACCAGGTGCGGGGTGACGATCATCAACAGCTCACGCTCGTCGCGATTGATCTCTGAACTGCGAAACAGCGCGCCGAGAATCGGGATGTCGCCCAGGCCGGGAAACTTGTCCACCGAGGCAATGTTGCTGGTGTTGATCAGACCGCTGATCACGAAGCTCTCACCATCGGCGAGCGAGACGCTGGTGTCGGTGCGGCGCACGTTCAGCGCGGGCACGGTGGTACCGGCGATGGTCACGCCGGCCGTGAAGTCCAGCTCGCTGACCTCCGGCGCGACCTTCAAGGCGATACGGTTGCGCCCGACCACCGTCGGCGTCAGGGTCAGGCGCACGCCGTATTCCTTGTACTCGATGGAAATGCCGTTGCCTTCACCGTTGGGTACGGGCACCGGAAATTCGCCACCGGCCAGGAAACTCGCACTCTGCCCGCTCAGCGCCACCAGGCTTGGACGCGCCAGGGTGTAGGCGAAACCGCTGCTTTCCATGGCGTTGAGCATGCCCAGCACTTTGCTGCTTCCGCCGCCCCAGACAATGTTGAAATTGTTGTTGTTCAGCGGGATCGCCGGCCGCGTGCCCCCTACCGTGCCCGGCGTGACCGTGACACCCGGGACCGTGCCGGGAGAGCCGAACAGGAAATTGTTGGAGCCTTTGCCGAAGATCGACGTGCTGGCCTCTTTCAGCTTTGTACGGCTGACTTCGACGAAACGAATGTCGGTCTGCACCTGACTCGGCAACAGCGGGTCTTCAGAGGGTGGAATCAGCGTGTCGGTCATCGCTGTCTTTGCCGTGCCCCGCACAAACACCATGCTTTGCCGAGGCGAAGACGAGCATGCGGTCCAGACCATCAGGCTGGTGGTGCCAGGCCCGACGCCGGTCAACAGATACCCGCTGCTGTCGCCGTCATTGACATGCACGTCAGCGATCTTCGGGTCTCCGACCGCAAGCCGCGTGATCGCGACCGGCGAGCGAATGTCCTGCTGCACGCCTTGGCCGATCTCCATCGCCGCCGGCATGGCGGATAACCCGGCGCAACCTGCCGATGCTGCGACCACAGCCCCCTGATACAGACACCCTGCTGAAAAAGCCAATACGACACGGTTCAACATCGGCCTAAAACACTTGCTCATGAATGTGCAGTCCTTGCTCGATCAGGGGGTTTGCTGCGCCGTCTGATTACCACGGATAACCTCGATTGACCGCGGCTTACGAGGCTCGCCGCTGCCAACCTGGACGCTGCGTGCAGCGCCCATGCTCAGTTGATTGAAGTGGGTGACATTGCGACTTGCCGTGTCCTGTCCAACGGCGATGTTGCTGTCGCCGGCCCAGTAACGTTCCAGGTTCTTTTCTTCGGCACTGCGCACGGCGAGCCTGAGCGGTCCGGCCTGAGAGGCCAGCATCAGGCGGCTGAGCAGTTTTTCCGGAACAGCCACGACCACGCTGCGCGCGTTTGCCCTGAGTTTCTGTTGTTGCGCACGCTCGTCGCGGCTGATGCCTTGCTCTTCGTGCCCCTGATTGACCGGCCCCATGAGCGTCCCGACACTGAGCACCCGCAACGCCGGAACCACGGTCTGCGCACTGCGATCGGGATTGGTTTGATCAGACGGTAAATAAAGGAGCACATCGACGTAGTCACCGGGGCTCAACTGCCCGCCTGCGCCGATGATCTCGTCGATGGACAACGCCAATGCGCGCTCGCCAGGGCGGATCATCCGCGCCAGGGTGCCGCCCGCTTCGAAGCTGCTGTCTGTCAGCCAGGTGCCGGCCACCAACGGACGCCATGACATGCGACCGATGGCCTCTTCTGGTTTGCTGTAGCTTCCGGCAGGCGCGACTTTCAGACGCTCGACGATCAGGTCGTCAGCCTTGATGGGTTCATAGGCGGGAATGTCTCTGGCGAGCACCAGCACAGGCTGGCGAGTGGGATCTTCCATCGGTTTTTCGGCGACAAGCGGCGGTGCAACGACGGTGTCGGTTTGCACAATGGGCGCTTGAGCAACCGGCGCAGGCTGGCGACTCAGCACCAATCCCCAATACCCGGCAAACAGCGCTCCCAGCAAGAACAACACAGCGAGCCCCATTGTGACGCGACTGCTCATGACGGCCCTCCTTTGCCTGATCACACCTTCGAAAACGTTCCGAGACAACCTGTTGTTCAGCAGGAAGGAGACGTTCATCCCTTCGTCATTTGAAAGTAGTCGAGGTCATCTAAAACGCCATCACATGCGGGAAATTTCCCGTCGCCCCATCCGTTCGGGGGGCTAAGGCAACCGAGCAACGGGAGGCTAATACTTTCTGACTAATGCTTTCTTGTGATTGTGGAGTCGGGAATTGGGGTCAATGCTGTGGATACGAAGGATTGATAACGCTGTATGCGTGCAGTAGCGCCAAGATGCGCAGAGGAGAAGTCAGATGTTCCTTAACTTTGTATCAGCATTGATTCGACGCTTTGTGATGGATGAAGAGGCGGCTTCCGCCATCGAGTATGCGATTGTCGCGTCGATGGTCTCGCTGGTGGCGATTCTTTTCCTTACCAACATTGGTACTCAAATCAAGAGTATGTTTAACGCAATACTCACAGGGTTAGGAGGCGCGGCTGTCCCCTAAGGGACAGAGCAACATGCTCGTCTCTCGCTATAACATCAGGCAAGGAAGTCAACATGCCCTCTCACCCCACACGCCAACAGCTTCTACTCGTTGACGACGAAGAGGACGCCAACGAAGAACTTGCCGAACTGCTCGAAGGCGAGGGTTTCTGCTGCTTCACCGCCCCCTCCGTGAAGGTGGCCCTGAAGCTGCTGACCGAGCACCCTGACATCGCCTTGGTGATCACTGATTTGCGCATGCCCGAAGAAAGCGGCATCTCGCTGATCAAGCGCCTTCGCGAGCACACGTCACGCCAGCACCTGCCGGTGATCGTCACCTCGGGCCACGCCGACATGGAGGATGTCAGCGATTTGCTACGCCTGCAGGTGCTGGACCTTTTCCGTAAACCCATCTATCACGTCCGCCTGCTGGAAACGCTTAACAACCTGTTTCCAGAACCCAAGGTGTATCAGGTCGGGAACTGACTCCGAAGCACTCAACTCCCTGTGTGAGCCGGCTTGCTGGGCAAGGCGCTGGATGAGCGATATCAATGTTGAATGATCCACCGCGTTCGCTGCCGTCGTAACCTCCGACGTCTCCTACAAAGTATTTCGTCGGTCTGACGATTTGCGCCGGGCATTGCAATGGCAGGAGCCGGCGTGTTACTGGCCGCATTGGGAAAAATGCGTCGGATCAGTGACATCAATGTTGAATGATCCACCGCGTTCGCTGCCGTCGTAACCTCCGACGTCTCCTACAGCGTATTTCGTCGGTCCGACCATTTTCGCCGGGCACTGAAATGACGGCCCTTTCAAAGCTGATAACTGAAACTCAAGGTGAATCTGGGGTTGCGGTTGAAGCTGTCCAGGCCGACATCGGACAGGGGCTTGGCGGCCTCCAGCGCGATGTTGTAATAACGTGCATCACCGAAGCGCAAACCCGTTGCCGCTGAAGACAACCTCGACGCCTTGATCGGCAGTTCGTTGAACCAGGTCCTCGCGGCGTCGAACACCACGTAGGGCTGCAGCACTTTGACCCAGTTGCCGTCGCGCTTGAAGCTGTAGTTGACCTCGTACGCCGCGCCCCATCCCTTGTCACCCGACGCCTGGTCGGTCGGGTAACCACGACCGAAATTCTGGCCGCCGAACTGCGCCCGTTCACTGTCCGGCAAAGTGTCGTCACTCCAGTAGAGCGCCGCCGACAGCACGCCATGCCAATTCTCGAAAAACGTATCGCTCTGCACGCCGGACAAGCGCGCGCGAAAGAAGTCGAGGTCATAGGTGTTGTCGTCCGTTTTGGCCCCCATGCCATCGATCCCCTGATACACACCGGCACTGAGGATGCGCAGCTGGCGATCCGTGGACTTGCGCCAGTCTCCTTCGATTGCCAGCGCCCGAATGTCGGTTTTGCTCTCCACACTCAGTGGGAAGCCAATCACGTCGTAACGGGTCTTGTCGTTCACGGCGTACAGCCGCGAACCGACGCTGAGCCACTCGCTTTGCGCCGCGATCAACGGATGGGTGAAGCCAATGGAAAAACGGTCATTGTCGCGTCGTTGCTTGAGCTCAAGGCCGTTATCCAGCGCGACGTTGGTGCCGGGCTCACTGCGATAATGCGAGGCCGACAGGTTCAGTTGCGTGCCTTCGGTATTGAGGTACTGACTGTAATCGAGCCGGTAGTAGTGCTCCTTGTCGTCACCCGGCGGAAACAGCCCGCTGACGGTCAGTTGTTCGGCCATGGAGGTCTGCGCATTGCTGTTCAGGCCGAGCAGCGCCTGCAGGCCGTCGCGGTTGTCGTCTGTGGTGCTCAACGTGCTGGTGAACGGTTTGCGCGACGCTTGGGCGATGAGCGTCGTCGCACCATCGGTAGTGCCTGGCGGCGGCACCTGTGCCTGCAAGGTCACGCCGGGAACACGGCTCATCAATGAGGTGTAACGCTCGAACGTCTTGCGGGTCAGCGGGCGCTCCTGCTTGATCTTATCCACCAGGTTTTGCAGGTAGGCCGACACGTTGCCGATGTCGCCCTCCAACCGGTAATCGCGCACGTAGCCTTCGACGAGCACCACTCGCACCACCCCCTGATCAAAACTTTGCGGCGGCAAAAAAGCGTAGGACAACACGTAGCCGTCATCCTGATAACGCTTGGTCACGCGGCGGGTGGCATCAATCAAATCGGCCAGCGTGGCATCACGCCCGATCAGCGACTCATAGATCGCGCCGAGCTCTTCAAGCGGGTAAACCGTACCGCCCTCGATGCGGATTTTGCGCACGCCGACCTTGGTGCTCATCATCAATGGTGTGGCATCGGCAGGAGGCGCAGGCACCTGCAACGCAGGCGTGGAGGGACGATAGGCGTCGGCGGGAAGGTTGGGCACCGGCAGGGTGCGTTCACGGTCATTGCTGTTCAAAAAACCGGGAAGCGGTTCAGCGTTTACGAAAAAAGGAGAGACAGAAACACCCAGCACCAGGACAGGGACACAAGCACGCATAAGGACACTCCATTGGCCAACCGCAGCGGCGTTGCACAGGCATAAAAAAGACAGGGGATCATCCGACTCCCCTGTCTGAAACAAGCGTAGGCGTTGTATGGAAAGTCGCTACCGCAGCACGCTGGAGAAAGAACACTGCATCACGGACAACTGACTCGCGATCGTTCTCACACTGCCCAGTACTGCTTACTTACGGTCAGCCACTGCGCCACTCAAACCGCCGCCTAAAACGCCTGTTACCCCGTTGAGCAACCCGCCGATACCACCGGCCGATGCGCCGCCACCATTCACTACACCGCCAGCCTGCGCCACGGTGTTGCCCACACTTGAAACCGTTGCACCCGCTGCCGCCGCGACCGGATTGGCGCCGGTGGCTGCGATCTGGTTACCCAAGCCGCTGACCGCACCACCGACCTGCCCGAGCAGACCGCTGACAGGCCCACCGAGCCCCGTCGACGCACCGATGTTCTGCGTCACGCTGGTGACGTTGTTGATCACTGGAGCGACGGCAGCCGAAACGTTGGCAGTGAGTGCGCCGACCGGTGCGCCTATTGCGGTATTAGCGATGCCATTGCCGCCGAGGATCGGACCAAGTGACGCAATTGTCGCGCCGCCATTGCTGGCATTCAGGCCCAGTGAACCGGTCAGGTTGCCGCCCGCGCCTGCAGTCAAACCTTTGCCGGCCGCGACCACGACCCCACCGACACTTTCCAGCGGTCCGCCGCCGAGCCCCGGTACACCCGGCAACCCTGGCAGCCCGACGCCGCCACCCGTTGCGGCGCCCGCCTGCAGATAGCCCGCGGCAGTGCCCGCCACATCACCCAACCCGCCCAGGGATCCGCCAAGACCGGCTGTGACCGGATTGTTCGCAGCGCCATTTTGCAGCGTGCTGCCGAGGTTGTTGAGCGTGCCCTTGGCGTTCTGCAGCAAGCCGTTGACCGGCGTGCCCAGCCCGGTGGCATCGCCCACTTTGGTGGTCGTGGATTCCAGCATTGCGACCACCGGCACCAGCTTGTCGCCGATCGCCTTCGTCGTCGATCCAAGTGGACCGCTGGTGGTCGCGGTGCTCAGGGTGTCGCCCAACATGGTGACTTTTTGCCCGACGCCATCGACCAGATCACCGGCTCCGCCGACGACCGTACCCACCAGCGGCACCTGTTCAATCGCTGAGGATCTGGCAAATTTCGTCACGCCGGTTCCGAGGGATGAAACACCGCCGCCCAGGTCACCTGTCGCGGTGCCGACGCTGGCGAGCGTCATGCCCAAGGAGTTGCTGTCGGTGCCCAATGTTCCGAGGCCCTCGACCAGTCCGCCGCCAAGGCTGTTGGTCGCCACACCTAGCGACGACACCAGCCCACCGGCACCTGAGGTCAGGTCTGTGCTGCCTGCCACCGGAACCGACGACACCGCATCACCTACGCCGACCACGGCGTCGCCGACCTGTCCAAGCACCGTTCCCAGATTAATGCTGGTCTGCGCAGTGGTCGAGCGCACCACTGGGGTGGTCACCCCGCCGCCCCCTGTTCCACCGCCGCCTGTACCACCACCGGTGCCGCCTGTGCCACCGCCCGTGCCTCCGGTTCCACCCGTGCCTCCATCGGCAACACCGCCTGTCCCTCCTGTCCCGCCTGTACTGCCAGTGCCACCCGTGCCGCTGCCATCGGTGCTTCCGTCACTGGCGGAGCCTCCCGATGTACCCGCTGATGACGAACCATCGACATGACTTTTCGAACCACCACCGCCACTGCTGCAACCGCCCAGGCTGACAGCCAGAACAAGCGCCAATGCAGATGTCGCGAAAAACATTTGGGTTTTCATGGGGAGAATCCTTCCAAAACGCGATTGTTTTATTGGCTTTACGGCATGACCCGAAAAGCGCTTGTCCATGGCGTCATATCAAGCGTTAGGAGGGATTCGAGCAATTCACAACTTGGTATTAACAACTTATATACACACAGGCACGACGCTGATTTCTCAAACAAATCGCGCTATATATCAAGGAGTTAACATAGATAAAGACAGCACGAGCCCGGTCTTCAAACCAAAGTCATTAGTCGTAATTGAATAGGTGTGATGACTAAAAAAAGCGTACTTGATGCCGAGGTGCGCCGAAGCTCAGCGCGCGCGTGGGAGCACACCCGAGGAACAGGGGTCGTCTGGAATATCGATTCGCGAATGAATTCGCTCCCACAGTGGTCTGAGCTTGCCCTCACGTCAGGTGTTCGGGAATCAAAAATCGGGAATCGGCTTTAACGGCTCAGCGCTCAAGTCTCGGCGAACCGACTTCAGTCCACCACACTGAACTCCACCCGCGCGGTCTGGCCGCTTTCGTCCAGCACGCTCAGTTGATAGCGACCCAGCCGGGTGAAGGTGTGGTTGTAGCTGTCCTGATTCGCGGTGTCGCCCACCGGCGCTCCGTCGATGAACCACCACCGTCGGCCGCTGCCTCCCAGTGCCGACAGATTGAGACGCAGCAACTGCTGACTGCCGGCCGGCAAACGCAACTGATCGCCCTCGCGAACGCCCACAATCGTCAGCGGCGCCGCCAGGCCAACCGCTTCCGGCGGACAGGCAGGATCGACTGCCGGCAAGCGTGCCTCCCGGCGCTCGCCTTTCGCCAGCCAGGGTTCGAGCGGCGCGGGCCACAGCGCTATGTCCCGACCCTGAGCCTGTGGACAACTCGCCCCGACACGCAGTCCTTTGTCGTTGACCCAGATTTTCTCCAGCAGCCCCAGGCCCAGCGGTTGATCCGTGGCCTGCAGGGTTGGCGGCGTGGTGCCGTCCAGCGTCCAGGCAAAGCGCTGACGTCTACAGTTGGGATCGCTCTTGTTCATCGGTTGCCCCAACGGCCAGCAGACGGCAGCCACGCCAACGTTGAGCGGCACCGGCAATACCGGCGGCACGATGTTGCGCTGGGCGTCGCGGTTCACCAGCACATCGTGAACCTGCAGCATCAGTGGGGCCGCCGACGCCAACCCGAATTGCCCGGGCACCGGTGTGCCGTCTGGCCGGCCGATCCACACGCCGATCAAAAACCTGGGGCCGACCCCGATTGACCAGGCATCCCGAAAGCCATAACTGGTGCCGGTTTTCCAGGCCAGCTGCGGACGCTGCACCAGTTCGGCATGGGGGTCCAGATCGGGCCGCGACTGACCGCTGAGAATACGCCGGATAATCCACGCCGCCCCCGGCGACATCATTGGCCGGTCACGCAGACGGTCGTCCGGCTGCAAGCGAATGTCGGCACTGCGCCCGCCCCGGGCGAACGCACTGTAGCCGCCCACCAGGTCCTCCAGCCGGCTGCCCGCGCCGCCGAGAATCAACGCCAGGTTGGGTTCGGCCAGCGGCGGCAGGGTCAGCGGCACGCCGCCGTTGCGCAACTCGGCCGCAAAGCGTTTGGGGCCGTACGCTTCAAGCAGTTGCACGGCAGGCAGATTAAGCGACATCGACAGGGCAGAACTGGCTGCCACCGCGCCGTTGAAACCGGACGAGAAGTTGCCCGGCCGGTAATCACCGTAGCGTCGCGGCACGTCCTGCAACAGCGATTCGGAATGAATCAGGCCGGCATCCATCGCCTTGCCGTACAAGAACGGTTTGAGCGTGGAGCCCGGTGATCGAAGCGCGCTGACCATGTCGACATGACCGAAGCGTCTGGCATCGCCGATGTCCACCGAGCCGACGTAAGCGCGCACGGCCATGTTCTCGGCTTCCACCACCAGAATGGCTGCCGAGGTGCGTTCCGGGAGCCGCGCACGCCAACCCAGCAGCAGGTCCTCGAGACGACGCTGCAATCCCGCATCCAGTGTCGTACGGATCAAGGGCGGGCTGTTCGGGCGATTGAGGCGTCGGGCGAGCAGCGGTGCGAGACTCGGTTCCTGTCGCGGCGCGAGCAACAGTGGTTCTTCCAGCGCCTCATCGACGGACTGTTGCGGCCACACGCCGAACTCGGCCAGACGCCTCAGCACTTTGTCGCGCGCGGCCTGCGCGCGCTGCGGATGACGATCCGGGCGCAAGCGGCTGGGCGCCTGCGGCAGGACGGCGAGCAGCGCCGCGTCGGCGCGTGTCAGTTGCTGCGGCGATTTGCCGAGGTACGCCCAGCTGGCCGCCGCGACGCCTTGCAAGGTGCCCCCGAACGGCGCGCGATTAAGGTACAGGCCGAGGATGTCCTGCTTGGACAAATGCCATTCGAGCTGCGCCGTGCGCCACAACTGGCGAAGCTTGCCTGGCAGGGTGCGCGAGTGGGGATCGAGCAGGCGCGCGACCTGCATCGACAACGTGCTGCCGCCTGACACCACATGGCCGCCACTGAGGTTCTGCCAGGTCGCTCTGACCAACGCCATCGGGTTCACGCCGGGGTGCTGATAGAACCAGCGGTCTTCGTAGGTGAGCAGCGCTTTGAGGTAATACGGCGACACCTGATCGACCGTCACCGGATAACGCCAAACGCCGTTGGCATCGGCAAAACGCCACAGCGGCGTGCCGTCTTCGGCGAGCACCACCCGCGCCAGATCATCCTTGGGCAGCGGCAGTGGCCAGATCCGGTCGGCGAGCCAGAGCAGCAGGCAGAGCAACAGCAGGCTGCCGATGAGCCAGCGCCCTGCACGTCTTGCCCGTCGCCATCCACGTCGAGGCAAACCGGGATCCTGTGGGAGCGAGCTTGCTCGCGAAGCCGTTGTGTCGGCTGGCTCACGGGAAACTGACAGACCCATTCGCGAGCGAGCCCGCTCCCACAGGGATCTGCAGACGTTCACAAGAAATCTGCCCGTCATGCCAAACAGCCTTTATGCTTCAGGGAACTCGCCCCGCCCATCGACAGCCCAAGCGAACAGTCCTTATTGTGTTCCACCCCTTTCATCAGGAAGCAGACATGCAGGTAGAAAGCGTTTTCGAATGGCTTGGCCAGGTAATCGGGGCCGTGATTCGCTTCGTGGTCGACGGGTTAAGCTGGTTATTCAACATGTTCACTCATGCCGGTGGCAATTTCGTCGACGGCTTGTCACGCACGCTGGGCATGGACACCTCGCTGATCAGCATCATCGCCCTGATCATCGGCCTGATGCTGCTGTACTCGGCCATCCGCGCCTTCATGCGCGCCTCGATCATCATGGGGATCATCTGGCTGTTTCTGGGGCTGTGGTTGTTGAGCTGGATTATTCATTAAGTACACGAAACACCGATCCTGTAGGAGCGCGCTTGCCCGCGAATTCGGTTTGTCTGTGACGTAGATGTCAGCTGACGTACCGCAATCGCGGGCAAGCGCGCTCCTACAGTCAGTGAACGCGTTCCGACAGGGAAACGCGTCCCCCCTTCTTCACTTCTTCCCTTTCACCACCAACTGCGCAGGCGCTTCGCCCAGGGCCTGCCAGTTCGGCCGGTACATCGACTCCACTTGCGGCGGCGGCACACGGTAGGTGCCCGGTGTCACGGCGCGGGCGAGGTACAGCAGGTGCACGGTGTTGAAACCCTGAAGATCCATGGCCGCCACATAGCGGTCGCCGCGGAACTCCTGGTGTTTCACCCCGGCGTTCTCCATCGACTCGCGCCACTGCTTCACCGACTCGCTAGCATCTTCCAGGCTTGCCGCACTTTGCGCCAGGTTCTGGTTTTCGATCTCAAGGCCGGCGGGCAGCAAGTCCACCACCAGCGCATCCGGCACCCGCTCCTTGGCTTTGACCTCCAGATGCACCAACACCAGTTCGCCGCTTTTCAGAGCGTTGAGGTTCAACGCCTCGCCATCCATCCCGAGGTACTCACGACGAATGGCCAGGTTCTCACCACCGGCCGCAGGCGGTTGCGACGGGTACCCGGAGATCGTCATCTGTTGATACAGCGTCTCGCCACCGGTGTTCTGCACGGTCAGCGGCGACGCCAACACTGAACTGTCCAGCTTCACGCCCGGCTGGTCGTTGCTCAGTTCACGGTTGTTATTGCCGCTGTTCAGGGTCGCCGCCCATTTGGCTTCCGGCTTGCCGAGCAGATCACGTCCCGCCAGGAACAGTGAGTTACGTTCCTGCGTCGACAGATAACGGCTGGCGGCCACCTGATCGGACAGCGCAAACAAGCGCTCCTCGACCTTGTCCGCCGCCAGCTTGTTCTCTTCCAGCAGGGACAGAATCAGCGCCTGATCGCGCAACGGGCTGCCGTAATCCGCGAGCCAGTCGTTGGCCTTGCGACCCGCCGCCAGCCCGGCGAGCAAGGCCTGATCGGCGCGAGGTTTGTCGCCCATTTTTTCCAGCGCGATGGACAGCTGCACCAACGGCAATCCGGAGCGGGCGTCCGTGCGACGGTCGAACAGACTGCGCAATGCGCCCAACGGCGCCTGCTGGCTGCGCGACAACACAAGCCCGGCGTACGCCTGGACGGCAAAGCGCGTGTGGTCTGCGTTCTCGCTGTAGTTGACCTCGATCTGATTGCGCTCCTGCAAGTAACGCAGCAGACGCTCGTTGGCTTTTTTCAGTGCATCTGGCGGCACGGCATAGCCCTGATCACGCGCGCGCAGCAGGAAGTCGGTGACGTACGCCGTCAGCCAGTATTCCTCATCACCGTCGGCACCCCACAGACCGAAACTGCCGTTGTAGCGCTGCATCCCGATCAGCCGTTCGATGCCCAACTCGATCTTGCGCTTGCGCACCGCGTCTGGTTCGCCTTCCAGGCCCAGACGCTTGAGGGTTGCAGCATCGGCATACAGTGACGGATACAGGCCGCTGGTGGTTTGCTCAAGGCAACCGTAGGGATAAGCCTTCAGCGCGCGAATCTGCTCGCCAAGGTTCAACGGCGGACGGCTCGACACCGCCAGCAATGCCTCTCGTCCTGCCGGCTCGAACGCCTCCAAAGCGCCCTCAGGCAAAGTCCACGTCTGATCCTTCAGCACGGCCCGGTATTGTCGCAGCATTGCCGGGTACGCCGGACGCACGCCGATGGTCCATTCACGACTGAACGCGGGCAGGTTCTCGCCCGGCAGGTCCAGGCCATTGACCGTGACCTTGATCACGCCCTGGCCGAATCCGCCCTGCGCTTTCACCGGAATCTGCAAGGTCGTGCGCTGGCCTTGGGTAAGGCTCACGGATCTGCTTGCGTCACCTTCTCCCAGGCTCAGCTGCCCTTCGGCAGTCACCTGCACATTGAGTTTCTGCGCCTTGCCAGACAGGTTCGACAGGTCCAGCGCCACTTTGGTCTGATCGCCCCCGGCCAGGAAGCGCGGTGCCGACAACTCGGCAATCAATGGCGCGGCGACCACGGTTTTCGCTTCGGCCATGCCGTAACGCTCGTCGGTCCAGGCCTGAGCCATGATGCGCAGCTCACCGTTGAAATCAGGAATATCGACGCTGACTTCGGCATCGCCCTGCTCATTCAAGGTCACCGGAGCACTCTGCAGGGCAACGATGGTGACGCTGGTTTCCGGACGTTTTCCGCCCTTAGCCAGCGCAGCGTCACCACCGAACGCCAGGCTGGCAAGACGGTTGCGACCGGCCTCGATCAGCTGCCCATAGATATCCAGCTGGTCAGCGCCGTATTCCTTGCGCCCGAACAGGCTGGCGAATGGATCAGGCGTGGCGTACTCGGTGATGTTGAGAATGCCGACATCGACCGCGGCGACCAGCACGTGAACGTCTTTGGGAATCGACCCGTCGGCGTTCTTCGCGTTGACCTTGAGCGTAAGCGGCTGCTTGGGTCGCATCTTTTCCGGCGCCGTCACGGTTAACGCCAGCTTGCGTTGCGAGCGATCCAGCGGCAGGTGCAGCACGCCTACCGCGCGCTTGGGCGTGACGTTGGCCTTGCGCTCGCCAGGACGAATCACCAGCGCACTGACGTACAAATCGTGGCGTGCCCACTTCTTGTCCATCGGAATGTCGAAAGTTTTGCCTTCGGCCGGAACGTCAATCTCCTGCCACCACAGTGGACCGTCGCTGGACTCCACCAGCAGGTAGCCTTTGCCGGCGCTCGGTGGCGTCACCGTGACTTTGGCCGTCTCGCCATCCGCGTAGGCGGGTTTGTCCAGCGCCAGCTTGACCTGATCAGGGCGCACCGCACCGCCTTCGGCGTTGTCCTGCCAGCGATAACCGGCCCAGAAACGCACGCTGCTGATCAAGCCGGTGGCAGGGTCTTCGACCTCTACGCGATACGGGCCCCACTCGACCGGGAAGCTGACCTTCGCCGTGGCGTCCTTTTTCACGCTGACCGTTTCTTCGGACAGGTTGAGGAATTTCTCGTTGTAGTGGTAACTCCAGCCATCGCTGTCGGAGTAGTTCCAGTAGTAGTCACGACGCTCGCGGATCAGACGCACCTTAAGGTTGTCGGCCGCCAGTTTGTGGCCTTCGGCGTCCGCCATCAGCACTTCGAATTCAACCGGGCCGTCGCCATCGGTGGCCTCGCCATCGAACAGACCGCGCAGGCCCGGCAGCGTGTCGGCGGGCCAGACTGGCTGTGTCAGACGACGCGTGATGGGCCGACCGCCCGACTCCTGCAAACTGGCCTGCAGCACCAGCTCCAGCGGCGAACGCGCTTTGGCCCATTGACTGTCGATGCTCAGGTCCAGCTCGCCATTGGCGTCGAGCGTGCTGTCTTCCACCTCCAGGTCCTGCTTGAGGTCTTCCTCGGTCACCGAGCCGAACTGATAACCCGGCAACGCGGGAACGGCCTCGCGCAACGGCCGCACGTAGAGCTGCCCGGTCAGGCGATTGCCCGAAGCCGGAGCGCCATAGAGATAACGGCCATTGATGGAGATATCGAACGGCGCGTCGGGCGCGAGCGGTGTCTCACTGCCTTTGAGTTCGAGGGCCATTCGCTCAGGAAGGAAATCCTCGACCTGTAACTCGTACAACTGAGGTTTGCCGTCACCGAGGTCGAACACCAGCTGCCAACGACCCGTCGGCGCCTCATCCGACAATTGCAGCTGATATTGATACAGGCCCGTGGCGTCTGCGTCCCACACGAATTTGCGACTGACTTGCTCATCCGGTCGGCGCACTTCCACGGTGATCGGCTGTGGCTTCACACGCTTGCCGTCGTTGTCGCGCAACAGGCCGTTGAGCAGCACCGTCTCGCCGGGTCGGTACAGATCACGCGGACCAAAGATGAAAAACTGCAACGGATGCGCTTGCGGCCCGGTAATGTCGAACTCGGCCAGATCCAGCGCGGCACTGTTCAGGCGAAGCAGGCTGGTCTGTTCGCCCTGATGCGCGAGCAGCACCTCGGCTTTGGCGGGCAAGGGCAGTTCGGCGTGGCCAGCATTGTCGGTCTTGCCCTGGCCGATCACTCGCCCCTTGTCGTCATACAGTTCCAGGTCCACGCCGTTCAACGCTTTGCCGCCTTCCAGCGCCTGGGTGAACACGTCCAGCCGGTTGCTGTAACGGTGCGCGGACAGGCCAATGTCGCTGAGCGTGAACAGCGTCGCGGGTTGGGAATAGTTGTAGGTGCCGGAGGCGCGCATCACGGCCAGATAAACACCCGGTTGTTGCAGTTGCTTGAGCCCGGCAATCGGCAGCAACACGGTTTCACGGGTGTTGCGCGCAGGGTTCAGGTCAAAACGGCCGCCATAGACCAGATCGGCCATGGGCAGCAGTTCCTTGGATTCGTAACTCTGCAGGCTGGACGCGCCTTCCCACGAACTGAGGAACGCGGGCAGCGAATCGGGCTTGATGCGGAAGAATTCGACATCGACCTTGTCGACGTTCAACGCGATTACCGGCAGGCCTTCAGCCAGACGAGTCGGCAACAGACTGCCGCGACTGGCGAAGCCGACCGTGGCTTGCAGATCGGAGGTTTCCAGCCGCGCGGAATACTCAGCCGCGAGGGTGTTGTTGTTCACGGCCGCCAGGCCAGGATCAATCGTCAGGACCAGTTTACGCTTGGGCTCCAAATGCCGCAGACGCAGCTCCATGAGGTTGTCCGAAAGTTCCCAGGCACCGTCGACTTTGCCGTCCTTGCTGTCGACCAGATGCACCTTTTCGGCGAACTTCTGATCCGGGCTCAGCGGCACGGAAAAACTCAGCGACAGCGTGCTCGCGCCGTCGAGCTGGATTTCCGAAACGTCGACCACCGTCAGTTCACGTCCGGCGTAGCGTTTGCTCAGTGCTGGAATGTCGACAGCAGGCTTGGGCTTGGCAGCCTCTGCCGCAGCGGGCTGAGTGGCGGGGGCTGCCGGGGTTGCCGGGGCAGGCGCAGGTTTATCGGACGTGGAGGAATCGCAGGCACTGAGCAGTACCAGCGCGCAAGCCAGGAACAATCCTTTGTTAAGCATGAGGCACTCATTGGCGGCAGTTGTGATGAGGAGAAAGTTATAGCACCGCAATCCCTGTCATGGCGCGCGGCGCGGGAATAGACCGTGGGTTTGTGTGTTTGTTCGCAAGGTCAGTCGACGCGATCAATCACTCTGACACAGCCGATTCGGCAGGCGCCGGCTTGCTGGCGCCTGCGGTCGACCTGCGCTGAAGCCGGTATCACGATACAATGCCGACCTTCCCATGCCCTCCATTCCTCAGAGTGTTCATGTCCAATTTCCTCACTGACTGGCGTCAGCGCGTCACCCATCGACGCGTGTGGGCGCTGGCGGCGCCGATGATTCTGTCGAACATTTCCGTGCCGCTGGTTTCCCTGGTGGACAGCACAGTCATCGGTCATTTGCCCCACGCTCATCAGTTGGGCGCGGTCGCGGTGGGCGGCACGCTGTACAGTTTTCTGGCGTGGGCCATGAGTTTTCTGCGCATGGGCACCACAGGGTTTGCCGCTCAGGCAGCAGGACGCAACGACGGCGCGGCGTTGCGTCAGGTGCTGTTGCAGGGATTGTTGCTGGCCATGGGTTTCGCCGTGCTGCTGGGGTTGATCGGCCTGCCGTTCCAGCACCTGGCGCTGCAAATGATGCAACCTTCGCCCGACCTCAACGACCTCACCCGCGACTTTTTCCACACGCGGCTGTTCGGTCTTCCGGCGGCTTTGGCCAGCTATGCGCTGGTCGGCTGGTTCCTGGGCCTGCAGAACGCGCGCGCACCGCTGGCGATTCTGCTGACCACCAACCTGGTGAACATTGCGCTGAATCTGTGGTTCGTGATCGGTTTGGAATGGGGCGTCGGCGGTAGCGCGCGCGCCTCGGTCATGGCCGAATGGATCGGCGCGCTGTTGGGGCTTGCACTGACCCACAAAGGGCTGCGCGATTATCCGGGCCATCTGGCTTTGGGACTGCTCAAACGCTGGCAGAGCTGGAGACCCTTGCTGGCCGTCAATCGCGACATCTTCATAAGAAGCCTGGTGCTGCAATCGGTATTCTTCCTGATCACGGTGCAAGGCGCGAGACTGGGCGACGCCACCGTGGCGGCCAACGCCTTGCTGCTGAACGGCCTGCTGCTAACGGCCAATGCGCTCGATGGGCTGGCGCATGCCGTGGAAGCGCTATGCGGCCATGCGATTGGCGCACGCGACCGCGAAGCTTTGCGTCGCTCGCTGAATGTGGCCGGTGGTTGGTCATTGATCTGCAGCGTGGCATTTGCCGTGCTGTTCTTGTTCGCAGGGCATCTTTTTGTCGAGATGCAGACCAATATCCAGCCAGTCCGCGACATCGCGTTTGTCTATCTGCCGTATCTGGCGGTGCTGCCGCTGGTCGCGGTCTGGAGTTACCTGCTCGACGGCCTGTTCATCGGCGCCACCCGAGCCCGCGAAATGCGCAATGCCATGGTGATGACTGCCCTGCTCACGGCGCCCTTCGCATGGCTGGCCAGCCGCTTCGGCAACCATGGGCTTTGGGTGGTTTTCCTATTGTTCATGGCGCTGCGTGCCGTGACGCTGGGGCACATCGCCCGACGGTTGAATCGTACGGGTGGGTGGTTCAGCCAGTAGCAGTCCGGCCATTTCCACATAAGGTGACAACGTGCATTGGCCTGCCTCTGGCCGGAGGCGACGGGAGATTCTATGGTTGTCCGTTTATTGAGGGTCGCAAAGCCTGACAGGCTGCGCCGCATCCTGGATGACGCAGAGCGTCATTGAATGGGTTACCACGCGGAGCGTGGGAACCATCAGCTTGCTGGTGATGGGAGTGAGCCAGTGTCATCAGGGGTGAATGACACACCGCATTCGTCAGCAAGCTAACTCCCACCAGTTTGATGTTTGGCCAGTGAGAATTTAGTGAGCCGACAAGCGCAAAGCGCGCTCTGGCTTTTGATCTTCATACCGCAGCAGCCCAGACACCACAAAACGCGACTTGGGTGCAGGCTGAACGCAGGCGGCGTGGAGTGGGCCGAGCGGCATGGATGCCGCGAGAGCGCTGCTAGGACATGGATGTCCGTTCAGCGCGGGCCCACGGAGCGTCGCCGAAGTGAAGGAACCTCGACGAAGTCGAGGCCAAACCGGAGCAAGCACCCTTGGTTACTTGGGGTGCTTTTCCAAGTAACCCGCCGAAGGCGGAACAGTTTGGCCGTTAGGACAAACCCAACCATCAGTCTCACCCCAAATAGTGAAAATGCACACCGTACAAGCGAGCTTGCTGCGCGCCGCGTTCGGACGAATTCAGAGGGTCAGTAATTTCGAGACTGAATGACACACCGCATTCGCTGCCCTCGTAACCTCGGACGTCTCCCACAGAGACAGCGTTGACAAGCTTGAGGTCATCCCGCCAATCCGTGTCCAAGCCAGTTTCAAGCTTGCGTAGCGCGGGAACATTCTGGTATCGACGCTACAAGTCATGTGCTGCCACCCGCGCCTGATCCTGCGCATGAATGAAACTCACCACTTCATCCAGCACCGGTGCCAGGCTGCGCATTGGCCGGGACAGCGAAGCCACCAGCGTCGCGTGACCGGGTTTCGAAAAATACAGTTCGCGCACCGGCACGCCTTGCTCACGCAGCCGTCGGGCCATGCCACCCGTGTTGCGTTGCGGGTTGACCAGGGTGTCGTCCGTGGCCGCGATCAACAGCGCGGGTGGCGAGGCGGCACTGACGTGGTTGATCGGTTGCGAATCAGGCGGTGAGTTCGGAAAGTAGAACACCGGCTTCACGTCCGGGTTTTCGATGGGCAGAAAGTCATACGGGCCAGCAAGGCCGATCCAGCCTCGTAGCATCGATGGTTTCATGCCCACACTGGCCAGCCACTTCGGATCCAGCGCCAGCATCGCGGCGTTGTAACCGCCCGCGCTGTGCCCCATCACGTAAAGCCGCGATGCATCGCCTCCATACTCGCCGATGTGTTCACGGGTCCAACCCACCGCGCTTGCACTGTCCTCCAAAAAACCCTGGTAATGCACTTGCGGATAAAGCCGGTAATCGGCCAGCACCGCAACGATTCCACGGGAAGCCAGCGCTTCGCCGACGAAGCTGTAGTCGCTGCGCGACCCGCTGTTCCAGCTGCCACCGTAGAAGAACACCACTACCGGCGCATCGTTTGCCGCGTGGGTCGGGGTGTAGACGTCCAGCCTGTTGCGCGGATCGCTGCCGTAGCTGATGTCTGCCGTCCTGCTGAAGGTGCCCCCCGGCGTCAGGGCATTGAGCACCTTCAACGGCGAACACCCCATCAACAGACACAGCAGACCACCCACAAAAACCCACTTCAGTGCCGCTCTGATCATTGCGTATCCTCCTGGCAACGGTCAGGACAGTCATGGCCGCTAGCGTTACGACTCCACGTCGGCAGAATAGTTGGGTACGCGTTCAAGCCCCCTTTACTGTACCGTCACTCTCCGTGTCGGCGAGGGAGGACAACGCAACCCGCGAGCCCGTCAGCGTAAGGGTGTCGGCATCGAGGGTGACCTGGCTAGAACCCACCTTGAACTGCACTTCGTTGTTCTCGGCCAGGTAAACGGTCAACTCATCATCAATCGAGAACTGCTGTGAATCGCCCAGAAACGCACATCGGTCGATGCGTGCCGTGATCCCTCTGGAAGGCGTGCTGGCGGTCCCTTCGTGTACGAGGGGATTGATGTCGGGATCCCACAGCCTGTGAGTGACAACCGGATCATCCGGGTTGTCGTCACGAAAACTCACCATGACTTCCATACCGCCCCACCATGGATCATCGATGCTCTGAAGAGCCGGATCCACGGGAATCCAGCATTCGTTGAAGCGTGCACCGTCGCCCTGATTAGCCCATTCGAAGCGGACCTTGAGTCGCCCTCTCGCATCCAGCATGACCGGCTCGAACAGCCTGCCGACAACACACGCCCGCTGCACGGTCGAACGTTGAGGCATCGTGCGTGAGTGGTCACCCTGGGTGTCGTCTGACACTGCGTCTGCCGGGGGCAGCGAGGCGGCGGCGATATCAGGCGTGTCGGTAAACACCACCACATGCCGATTGCGGGTGTGCTCGAATTGATAGTGCACGCTCTCCTCGTCGCACAACCGTTGCACCAGCTGTAAATCGCTCTCGCTGTACTGAGCGCAATAATCGCGAACCCGGCATGGCTGCTGGCGTTGCCACAGGTAACCGGTGTCATCGATGCCGTGCTCGCTCAACACCTGCGTGATGATCTGCCGGGCGGTCATGTCCTGAAAGATGCGTCGGTTATGCCGGTACGCCATGAGCCCCATCCGTGGCCCCAGCGTGATCAGGTAATGCCTGGGCCGCACTCGCGACAAGTCGCCGAAGACAAACTCCGTCGTACTGCGCACGATGCTCTGGATATGACCATGAATCCCCGACGGGGCATTTTTCAGATGCAGAAAAGCCGGGCTGAACAACAACTCATGCGCATCCAGCGTGGCACCAAGAGGGACGACGACCTCCAGCTGGAAGCTGTACGGCCGGTTATAGGTTTCGCCCCCCTTGCAGGTCAGTACATCAAGCATCCGCTTGGGACGATTGAGCTCCAGAAGCAGATGGGCGGCATTGACGAACGGGTGCATGGGGCGGACGACCTCGACAAACAGATTCAGACGGGGCGGCGATTCTGGAGCAGAAGGGGCGTCAAGTAGAGGGGGTAAATGCAGAACAGGAAATGACCTACGCAAGCGGACAGCAGGCCACAGACAATCTGTAGGAGAAATAAAAAACGGGCCCGTCCGGGGCCCGTTTTTTACACGCTGGCAGTGATCAGGACGACAGGTAGGAAGACCGCGTCAGACCCAGGCGCAACGCGTCCAGGTATTGAGTGCGCTCACGCGGACTGATCTTGGCACTGGCAACCTTGTCCCGGTAGTGGGTCATCAGTTCCTCCGGCGACAAATGCACGTAACGCAGCATGTCTTCGATGGTGTCGTGTGTCTCGATACCGGCCGAATAGGCGCTGCCATCGGCATTCTGGTAGATGTTCACCGAGTCGGTATCACCGAACAGGTTGTGCATGTCGCCCAGGATTTCCTGATACGCGCCGACCAGGAAGACGCCCAGCAGATAGTCTTCACCTTCGTTCAGGGCGTGGACCGGCAGGCTGGTTTCGATGCTCTGCTCGTCGACGTACTGGTTGATCTTGCCGTCGGAATCGCAGGTCAGGTCTTGCAGCACGGCACGACGCAGCGGCTCTTCATCCAGACGGTGCAACGGAATGATCG
>Ga0308163_10001412_pt1 | contig 26503 bp, 22 predicted proteins | sample PhyTR1_FD_201037 | JGI IMG/M metagenome (GOLD analysis project Ga0308163, IMG submission 201037) | Phyllosphere microbial communities from UC Gill Tract Community Farm, Albany, California, United States - DLSLT.R1 | ecosystem: Host-associated > Plants > Phyllosphere > Unclassified | place: USA... | reverse complement strand
ATCTCGCCGACGAGGGCAAGCGGTCGTACATGGAAAAGCGCATTCCGCTTGGGCGGTTGGGCAAGCCGGACGATCTGGTCGGACCGACCGTGTTCCTCGCGTCCGATCTCGCGCAATACGTCACCGGGGCATCGCTGCTGGTCGACGGCGGCATGTACGTGAACCTGCAATAAGCGCGTTCGACGCCTCGCACATGACTCGCCGCGACGTGGGGTTCGGGCTTGGCGCAGGGCTGATCGGTGCGGTGCTGACCCCCTTCCCTGCGCATGCCGCCATGGTGGTGAACGTCCGCGATCACGGTGCGCGGTGCGATGGACGGACGATCGACAGCGGCGCGATCAACGCTGCAATTACCGCAGCAGCGGCTCGATTCGGCGGTGGCACGGTGCTGATCCCCGCCGGCCGCTATCTGTGCTTCTCGATCCGGTTGCGTAGCCATGTGACTATCCGGTTCGCGCCGGGGGCTGTGATCGAGGCAGCCGATCCGGCGCGTCATGCCGGGCACTACGACCCGCCCGAAGACCGCGGCGAGCAACTGTACCAGGACTTCGGCCACAGCCATTGGCGCAACAGCCTGTTCTGGGGCGAGGATGTCGAGAACGTCGCGATTGTCGGCCCCGGCCTGATCCACGGCCTAGGGCTCACCCGCGATGGTCCCGGCGCGCGGTGGAAGGCGCAGACCGGCGAGCGGCCGCTGTCGATGCGCCAGATGACCGCGGCTGAGATCGCCCGACTCGAACCCGATGCTGCGCGCATGAACGGTCTCGGCAACAAGGCGATCGCGTTCCGGAACGGGCGCAATATCCGCCTGTCCGGTTTCTCGATGCTAAAATGCGGGCATTTCGCCATCCTCGCGACGGGCACGCGCGACCTGCACATCCACGACCTGACGATCGACACGGATCGCGACGGGATCGACCTCGATTGCGTCCAGCGCACGATCATCGAGCGGTGCCGCGTCAACACGCCCAACGACGACGCGATCGTCATCAAGAGCAGTTTCGCGCTCGGTCGCGCGGTCGCTGCGGAGGACGTGACGGTGCGGCATTGCGCCGTCTCGGGTTACGACCTCGGCACGATGCTCGATGGCACGCGGCGGACGACGCAACAACTCGCACCCGACCGCGACCGCGTGACGGGGCGGATCAAGCTCGGGACCGAGAGCAACGGCGGATACCGGCGCATCCTGATCGAGGACTGCAGCTTCACCCACTGCCGCGGGCTTGCGCTAGAGACGGTCGACGGCGGCGTCATGGAAGACGTCGTCGCGCGCCGCATCACGATGCGCGACGTGACGACCGCACCGCTGTTCCTGCGGATCGGCGACCGACGCCGCGGTCCAGCCGGAACGCAGGTAGGTGCGATCCGGCGGGTGACGCTAAGCGACATCGACGCGACGGGGATCGATCACCGCTTCGCCGCAGCGATCGCTGGGCTTCCCGGCCGTCCGGTCGAGGACGTCTCGCTATCCCGCATCCATCTGTCCTATCGCGGCGGCGGCACTTCCGAAGATGCCGCACGCAGGCCTGAAGATTTTGCGGGCGCCTATCCGGAGCCGAGCATGTTCGGTGTACTCCCCGCCTGGGGCTTGTGGGTCCGGCACGCGAAGGGCCTCGTGATCGACCGCCTCGATCTGGCCACCACCAGCCCCGATGCCCGCCCGCCCTTCGTGATCAAGGACGCCGCCGGACTTTCGATCACGCGGACCCAACTCTGGCGCGGTTAGAGTTTGACCTGAGCCCGGAACGCCTTTACCAAATCGTACATAGCAATACCACATAGTGGATTGGGAGGGTGCGATGTCGATCCATGCGTTCAGGATGCAGCTGAAGCCCGGCGTGGTCGATCAATACCGCAAGCGCCACGACGAGATCTGGCCCGAACTGTCCGCCTTGCTGACCGAGAGCGGCATCCATGACTATTCGATCTTCCTCGACGAGGCGACGCTGGCGCTGTTCGCCGTCCTGAAGCTCGCCGAACCGAACACCCGCGATGTCCTGCCCGATCATCCGGTGATGAAGCGCTGGTGGGATCACATGGCGCCGCTGATGGAGGTTGAGGATAACAACCGGCCGAAGGAATGGTCGCTTCCGCTGATCTTCCATCATGATTGATCGCACACGCCTGATCGCGCTGGCGCTCGCCACCGCGCTGACACCGGTCATCGCGACGGCGCAGGTCGCACGCCCAACGCAGAATCTCGCCGCGCCCGTAAAGACATTCGGCCGCGTGTCGTACGATGCACGGTCGCTGATGATCGACGGCAAGCGTCAGGTGATCTGGTCGAGCGAATTCCACCCGTTCCGCCTGCCCAGCCCCGATCTGTGGCGCGACATATTGCAGAAGATGAAGGCGAGCGGGTTCAACACCGTCGCGCTGTATTTCGACTGGGGATATCACAGCCCCAAACAGGGCGTGTACGACTTCACCGGCATCCGCGACGTCGAGCGCGTGCTGGCGATGGCGCAGGAAGAAGGGCTTTATGTCATCACCCGCGCCGGCCCGTATGTGAACGCGGAGCTGTCGCGCGGCGGGTTTCCGGGCTGGCTGGTCAACCAGAAGGCGCGGGCAAGGACCGACGACCCGGCGTATCTCGCCGCGGTCGACGAGTGGCTCGGCCACGTCAACGCAATCATCGCGCGGCACCAGATCAACGGCGATGGCAAGGGCCATAGCGGCAGCGTCATCCTGCACCAGATCGAGAACGAACTGGCGCTGACCACGCCTGCGCAGCGCCGCTACATGGATCATCTCTACGCCAAGGCGCGCGCGGACGGCATCACGGTGCCGCTGTTCCACAACGATCAGGGTCGCAACGGATACTGGGTCCCCGAGACCTCGACCGTCGCGAACGTCGTGAAGGGGCCGGGCGATCTTTACGCGTTCGACGGCTATCCCGGCGGCACCTGCACCGTTGCCGGCAGGCCGACCCGCAGCGTCGCGGCCCCCGATTGGGGATTCTACGGTCCCGGCGGTGCAAAGGGCGGCGCGTCCGCCTCGCCCGATACGCCGGCTTTCCTCGCCGAGTTCGGTGGCGGCTGGTTCGATTACTGGGGCTCGAACGGCGGCTACGAATGCAACGCCGTCCAGCGCGGCAAGCGGTTCCAGCGCGTGTTCTACGGTACCAATCTGGCCAACGGCATAGACATCCAGAGCTTCTACATGGGCTATGGCGGCACCAGCTGGGGCTGGCTCCCCGCCCCCGTCGTGTTCACGAGCTACGATTACGGTTCGGCGATCTCCGAAGCACGCGAGGTGCGGAGCAAGGCGGAGGAGATGAAACAGCTCGGTGGGCTGATCGCCGCCGTGCCGGACCTAGCGGGCATGGTCCCCGCCGCGCCGGTACAGGTGTCGTCGCCGAACGTGCAGGCGTATCACAACCGCAGTCCGGAGAGCGATGCGCGCTTCCTGATGGTGACGCACAAGCCGTCCAACGGCCAGACCGACGACCGCTTCACGATCACCGCCGACCTGCCCGACGGGCGCTACACTTTCCCGCGAGGGGAGCCGATGCGGCTGAACGGGTTCGACGCGAAATGGCTGGTCGCAGGGGTGAATGTCGGCGGGCAGCGGCTGGTTTATTCGACCTCCGAATTGCAGACTGCGCTCACGATCGATCGCGGCGACGTGATGCTGCTCTATGGTCGCGCGGGCGAGACCGGCGAGACAATGCTGCGCTATGCGTCCGCGCCGACCGTGACACTGCTCGAAGGCACTGCCAACAGCGCGTTCGACGCGGCGAAGGGCGATCTTCGGCTCGATTATACGCATGCCGGTCGCGCAGTGGTGCGGATCACGGGCGGCGGGCGCCCTGCCCTCACGCTGATCCTCGCGGACGAGGCCGAGGCGGTGCGCTATTGGCGCGGCAGCGATGCAGTTCTGGTGCGTAGCCCCGCATTGCTGCGCTCGACCAAGGCGACCGGCGGCACGCTGGCGCTGACCGGCGATACTGCCGAGACGACGCCGCTCGAACTCTGGGCTCCTGCCGCGCTGCGCTCGGTGCGATGGAACGGCGCAGCGGTCGCTACGAAAGCGACGGCGATCGGCAGCCGAACCGCGACGACGGCATTGCCCGGTCCGACCCCTATCGTACTTCCTGCACTCACTGGCTGGCGAACGGCACCGGGGTCTCCCGAAGCCGCACCCGGCTTCGACGACACCCGCTGGCAAGCGATCGACGGACGCGGCAGCGCGACCACCACGGCCAAGCCCGATGGACAGCCGAACCTGACGATGGACTCCTACGGCTTCCACGACGGCGACGTCTGGTATCGCGGCCGCTTCACCGGCACGCCCGATGCCAAGCAGATCGCGTTGTTCTACGGCGCGGGTGGCTCGGGGATGGTCCAGGTCTGGATCGACGGGCAGTTCGTCGGCCAGAACGAACTCCCCAGCGGACTGCCGCGGCCGATCACGACCGGGCTCGCACGGTTCGACTTGCCCGCCTCCGCACAGTCGAGCGGCGAGCACGTCGTCAGCGTCATGGTGCGCAACAACGGGCATAATTGGGACCTTGATTCCGACGATTATCACAAGGAAGCGCGCGGGCTGGTCTCCGCGTCGATCGAGGCACCGGGCGGGCGCAGCTTCGGCGTGCCGATCGCGTGGAAGATCCAGGGCAAGCTCGACGGCGAGGACCTGCCCGATCCGGCGCGCGGCCCCGCCAACAACGGCGGCCAATATGGTGAACGGTTCGGCTGGCACCTGCCCGGCTTTGACGACAAGGCCTGGGCCGCAGCGACGATCCCCGCAACCACTGCGACGCCCGGCACGACCTGGTATCGCACGCGGTTCGATCTCCAGGTGCCGAAGGGCCAGGACACGACGATCGCCCTCGCATTCGGCGACACCACGACGCCGCGCTCGGTCGCCCGCTACCGTGCGCTGCTGTTCGTCAACGGCTGGAACATGGGCCAATTCATCGCGCATGTCGGACCGCAGCGCGTGTTCCCGATCCCCGAGGGCATCCTCAACCACCACGGCGCGAACACCGTCGCGCTCGCGGTCACGTCCGACGGCGCGCCCGGCGATGCGATCGAGCAGGTCCGCCTGGTGACGATGCGCACCGTCAAGGGCGGCGTGCCCGTACGGATGGTCGCGGCACCCGACCGGCTAGGCGCCGCCGAATGATCACGCGCAGAACATTTGGCACGGGCGCTGGGGCGGCCTGTCTCGCCAGCATCGCGCCCGCTGCAACGGTCTCAAGCGGCGTAAGGCCATGGCCGTATCTGATCGGCGCGGACGTCTCGTGGATTCCCGAGGATGAGTTCGCCGGCGCGACGTATTTTGAGAACGGCGTCGCCAAGGACCCGCTCGCAATCCTCCGCGGTGCCGGGTTCAACGCGATCAAGCTGCGGCTGTTCGTCGATCCTGCGAAGGGGTATTCGAGCGGCAAGTCGGGCGGGCCGTGGTGCGACCTGCCGCGCACGATCGCGTTCGCCAAGCGGATCAAGGCCGCCGGTTTCCACCTTTCGCTGACGCTGCACTATTCGGACACCTGGGCGGACCCGCAGCATCAGGACAAGCCCGCCGCCTGGGCTGCGCTCACGTTCCCCCAACTGGTCGAGGCAGTCCACCGCCATACCGTCGACGCGCTGTCGGCGATGAAGCGGGCGGGCGCCGCCCCCGACCTGGTCGTTATCGGTAACGAGACGACCTTCGGCATGCTCTGGCCCGACGGACGCGTGCCGCTGACGATTCCGACCGGCAATCCGCAGACCGATGCGGTGCACATGAACGTCCCCGGCGCCGGCGGGTACGATCGGTTCGCGATGCTGTTGAAAGCCGGGATCGCCGGCGCGCGCGAAGCGACGCCCGAGGCGCGGGTGGCGGTACACAATCATCTCGGGCGGCATTGGCCGATCGTCCGCTACTGGATGGACAATCTGCTTCAGCGCGGCGTCGCGTTCGATGCCACCGGCTTCTCCTGCTATCAGCAACAGGCGCAGGGCGACTGGGCGCGAACCTTTACCGAGTTCGCCAAGGCCTATCCCGATCACGGCTTTCTCGCGCTCGAATATTCGTCGCGCAAACGCTACGTGAACGACTTCGTCCACGCGCAGCCGCACGGCTGGGGCAGCTTCATCTGGGAGCCGACGCGGCACCAGGAAGCGATCTTCACGCACAACGGCACGCCCGCCGGCGAAGGGCCCAAGCCCGACCTCCTCTCGCAGGGGATCAACGCCGCCGAAGCACCCGGCGCCGTGACGACACCAACCGCACCGACACCGCCCAACGGCACGACGCCGTCGACCGGTCATGGCGGCCGCTACGACGCGGACCCCGAATTTATCACCCTCTATCGGACGATGGCGCGCGATTATGGGCTCAGCCCTGCGCGTCCCAACAGGAGACTATAAGTGGCTGCCCTCACCCATAATGTGCCGCGCGCGGACGTGACCGCCGCGATTGCGAAGCTGATGGACAACCTCGTCAACATCAAGGACGAGACCGGCGAGTTCCTGCTGCGCCTCGAAGACGGCCGGGTCATCGACACCAAGGGCTGGGCCGGCTGGGAATGGACGCACGGCGTCGGCCTGTTCGGGATGTGGCGCTATTACGAGCAGACCGGCGACGCGGGCGCGCTGACGATCATCAAGCAGTGGTTCGAGGATCGTTTCGCCGAGGGCACGCCGACCAAGAACATCAACACCGTCGCGCCGTTCATCACGCTCGCCTATCTCTACGAGCGCGAGCCTGACCCGCGCTACATCCCCTATCTCGACACCTGGGCCGAGTGGCTGATGGCGCCGGACGGGCTGCCCAAGACCGAGGAGGGCGGGTTCCAGCACATCGTCTACAATGACGAGAATCCCGGCGAGATGTGGGACGACACGTTGATGATGTCGGTGTTGCCGCTCGCCAAGATCGGCCTGCTGCTCAACCGCCCGCACTATGTCGAGGAGGCCAAGCGGCAGTTCCTCGTCCATATCAAATACCTGTTCGACAAGAAGACCGGGCTCTGGTTCCACGGCTGGGACTTCAACGGACGGCACAATTTCGCCGAAGCGCTGTGGGCGCGCGGCAATTGCTGGGTGACGATCGCGATTCCCGAGATCATCGAGATCCTCGACCTTCCGGTGGGCGACGCGTTCCGCACCTTCCTGATCGATACGCTCGCAGCGCAGGTGAAGACGCTCGCCGAGACGCAGGACGAGAGCGGCCTGTGGCACACGCTGGTGATGGACCCGACCAGCTATCTCGAGGCGTCGGCGACCGCGGGCTTCGCCTATGGCATCCTGAAGGGCGTCCGGAAGGGCTATCTGCCGCGCCACTACGAGGCGGTCGGGATCAAGGCCGTGCAGGGCGTGCTTGCCAATATCGATGAGGCCGGCGAACTAAAGCAGGTCAGCTTCGGCACAGCGATGGGCGACACGCAGCAATTCTACAAGGACATCGCGCTCACCTCGATGCCTTACGGCCAGAGCCTCGCGATGGTCGCGCTCGCCGAGTTCCTGCGGACCTATATCTGACCCTGCGGCGTGCCTTGCTTGCGGCCGCGCTATGGCTCGGGGCACCAGCCTCGGCCGAGCCGGTCGCACGTCTCGTGTCGTTCGAGCCCGGGGCGGGTATCGCACTGGCGGACGCGCAAGGCATCGCGCGCGTGGTGACCGCGCCGGGTGACCACGAGGTCGTCCGGATCGCCGCCGCCGACCTGACGAGCGACCTCCGGCGCGTGACCGGTGCCACGACTGCCAACGGCACGCAGATCTGGCTCGGCACGCTCGGTCGCAACCCCGCGATCGACCGGTTGGTACGGCGTGGCATACTCGACGTCTCGAAACTGCGCGACGCGTGGGAGAGCTTCGTGATCGCCACCGTCGCCAACCCCGCACCCGGTATCCCGGCAGCGCTGGTGATCGTCGGCAGCGATCGTCGCGGGACCGCGTTCGGCGCGTACGAGCTGTCGCGCGCGATCGGCGTGTCGCCCTGGCATTGGTGGGCCGACGTCACACCCGAGCATCACGCCGCGATTTATGCGGCGACCGGTCTCCACCGCTTCGGGCCGCCGTCGGTCCGGTATCGCGGGATTTTCCTCAACGACGAGGATTGGGGGCTGCAACCCTGGGCTGCCGGCACGTTCGAGCCAGAGGCCGGCACGATCGGGTCGAAGACCTACGCGAAGTTGTTCGAACTCATGCTGCGGCTGAAGGCGAACATGGTCTGGCCGGCGATGCACAAGGTCACCGCGCCGTTCAACGCGAACCCCGAGAATGCGCGCCTCGCTGACCGCTATGCGATCGTCATGGGATCGAGCCATGCCGAGCCGATGCTGCGCAACAACGTCGGCGAATGGACGGCGCCGGCGACAAAGTTCAACTATGTGACCAACCCCGCCGGCGTCGCGGACTATTGGCGCACGCGCGTCCGGGCGAACGGCCAGTACGAGAGCGTCTGGACGCTCGGGATGCGCGGTATCCACGACAGCGGGATCGTCGGCCCGACCACCGACGATGCGCGCCGATCGTTGCTCGAACGCATATTCACCGACCAGCGCTCGATGCTGGCGCGCGGCGTGAACCGGGATCTGACGCGCGTCCCGCAGGTCTTCACGCCGTACAAGGAAGTCCTCGACGTATATCGCGGCGGGCTGAAGGTACCCGACGACGTCACGCTCATGTGGCCCGACGATAATTTCGGCTATATCCGCCACGTCCCCGACGCCGCCGAGCGCGCGCGTTCGGGCGGATCGGGCATCTATTATCACTTGTCCTATCTCGGCGCGCCGCTGTCGTATCTCTGGCTGTCGACCACCCCGCCCGCGCTGATCCGCGAGGAACTTGGGCGGGCTTGGGATGCGGGTGTGCGGCGGATGTGGGTCGCCAATGTCGGCGATCTCAAGCCCGCGGAACTCGCGACCGATTATTTCCTGCAGCTTGCGTGGGACGTACCGGGCACGCGCGGCAAACCGATCGATACCGTCGTCGCGGACTGGGCGGCCGGCACGGTCGGCGCTTATGTCGCGCCGGAGATCGCCGCGATCATGGCCGAGCATTATAAGCTGAATTTCCAGCGCAGGCCCGAGCATCTGCAATGGTGGCTGCCCGGCGAACTCTCGAAGCCGAGCCCGCTTGCCCCTGCCGAGATCGCTACCCGCCTCGCCGCCTTCGATACGTTGCGCGCGCGCGTCCGGTCGATCGCGCCCCGCATTGCGCCCGACCGTCGCGACGCGTTCTTCGAGCTGGTCGACTATCCGGTGACCGCGGCGGCGCTCGCCAATACGCGCGTGTTCGATGCCGAGGCGCATGACCGCCTGCGCGATACCGATCCGGCTGGTGCGGCAGTCGCTGGCGAGCGTTCGCGCGCAGCGGACGCTGAAATCACCGCGCTGACGAGCCGCTACAATAGCGAGATCGCCGTCGGGAAGTGGCGGGGGATGATGGCGGTCGAACCTGCCGACGGGCAATGGCGCCGCTATCGCTCGTCGGTTCCAATGCTGCCCGCCCCAACTGCACCTCCCCGGCGGAGGCCGGGGCCCAGTTGGAAGGCCCCTGGTGAGATCGCGCCGCCCTCCGTTACGTCAGTCGTTCCAACTGGGCCCCGGCCTTCGCCGGGGAACCGGGAGGTTTTGCCAACGGCAACGATCGTGATCGAGGCGGAAGAGGCAGAAGGTCCACGCACCGGCTGGCGCGTGGTCGATGGCCTCGGCCGCAACGGCGCGGCGGTAGCGACCAGCGTACCGGCGACGCTGTCATATACTGTCACGCTCCCGCCCGGTCGCTGGCAGCTCTCAGCGGAAATGTTGCCGACCTACCCGACGATCGAAGGCGCCGACCTCGCGGTGTCGGTCGCGATCGACGGCGGGCCGCCCGTACACGTCGGTGTTCCGCGCAAGACCGGCGACAAAGCATGGGCGCTCGCGGTGCTCGACAACCGCCTCGACCTCGCGCTGCCGACACCGCTCGCGGCCGGACGGCAAAGTGTGACGATCGGGATCGACGACCCCGCGATCGTGTTCGACGCGCTGCGCTTCGATCCGCTTCCCGCCCCCACTTCATCTTCAGCCGCCTCATCTTCAGCCAACGCCGGTACCCAAGGACTTTCGCATGGCCACTGATCCGATCGCCGCCCGTCCGACAATGCCGCTCGCGCCTGCCCGTCCGGTACGCTGGTACAATCTGCTCGCCTACGGATCGAACGACGTGCTCGGCGCGGGGTCGATGGCGGTCATCAGCACGTGGATCCTGATCTTCTATACCAGCTTCTGCGGCCTGTCCGCAGCGCAGGCGACGATCATCTTCGGTGTCGCGCGCGTGCTCGATGCGTTCACCAGCCCGACGATCGGCCACCTGTCGGACAATCTCGGGCGGAGCTGGCTGGGGCGCAAGTTCGGACGGCGGCGGTTCTTCATCCTCGCCGCGATCCCCCTGCTGCCGTCGTTCGCGATCATGTGGGTCGCGGGCCAGGGCTTCTGGTATTATCTCGTGACGTACGTGCTGTTCGAGATGGTCTACGCGATGGAGATCATCCCGTACGAGACGCTCGCGTCGGAGATGGCGACCGATTACCGCACCAAGGCGAAGTTCGCCGGCGCGCGGATCCTGTGCGGCCAGTGCTCGGCGATCGCCGCGGCGTTCCTGCCGGGCTGGCTGATCGCGTATCTGGGCCCGGATTCACCCGACACGTATCTGTATATGGGCATGATCTTCTCGGTCCTGTTCATGGGCGCCGCGGGTCTGCTGTACGCTTTCAGCTGGGAGCGGCAGCGGCCGGAGGGGCTCGACGAGGTCCAGGCGGTCGAGAAGGCATCGCTCGGCGCGGCGTTCAAGGCGCTCTATCGCAACCTGTTCTCGACGCTGCGGATCCGCGCGTTCCGTCTGCATCTCGGCATGTATCTGGGCGGCTATATCAGCCAGGACATCTACAACGCGGCGTTCACCTATTTCGTGATCTTCGCGCTCGCCGGATCGACCGCGATTGTCGCGAACCTCGTCGGCGTGACGTACATCGTCCAACTTGTCGCGGTGGTGCTGGCGATCAACTTCGCGCTGCGCCTGTCGCCGGCGGCCGCATACCGGTTCGCGGCGCTCAGCTTCGCGATCGGGGTGGTGATCTTCCTCGCGATGTACGCGGCGGGCTATACCGCGACGTCGGCCCTGTTCTGGTTGCCGGTGGTGTTCGCCGGGTTGGGGCGCGGCGCGCTGAACTACATCCCGTGGGCGACCTATAACTACATGGCCGACGTCGACGAGATCGTCACCGGGCGCCGTCGCGAGGGCGCGTTCGCCGGCGTGATGACGTTCGTGCGCAAGATGAGCCAGGCGCTGGCGGTGATCCTCGTCGGGCAGGTGATGCAGGCGTCGGGCTTCGTCTCGAAGGCGACCGCGCAGAGCCCGCAGGCGATCTACGCGATCGTCGCAGTGCTGGGCGCCGGGACGATCGCGATGCTGGTGTTCGGCGTGCTGGTGTCGACCCGGTTCCGGCTGACGCCCGCCACGCATGCGATCCTTCTGGAGGAGATCGAGCATCTGCGGCGCGGCGAGCGGACGCCGTCGACGCAGGACAACGCGCGTGTGGTCGAGGATCTGTCGGGCTGGTCCTATGACCAGCTGTGGGGCAACAACCCCGTCGCGGCGGCGGGCACGCGGTGATCCTGCTCGCGGCCACGTTGATGACTGGCGCGTTGCTCGCCGGCGCGCCGATCGCGCCGAAGCCGCTGTTTCGTGATCCGGTGCACGACGGCGCCGCCGATCCCTCGACCGTCTACGACCCCGCCCGCCGCGAATGGGTGATGTTCTACACCAACCGCCGCGCCGACCTGCCAATGGCCGACGCGAAGGATGTGCGATGGGTGCACGGTACCGCGATCGGCACCGCGCGGTCACGTGACGGCGTGCGCTGGCGTTACGGCGGCACCGCGGCGATCCCCGCATCCTGCACCGACGCGACGTTGTGGGCGCCCGAAGTCCAGTATCTCGCAGGGCAATGGCATATGTGGCTGACCGTCGTACCCGGCGTCTTCCGCGACTGGAACGCGCCGCGGTTCATCGTCCACCTGACCTCTCGCGACCTGAAGCGTTGGACCTGCGGCGAGCGGCTGTCGCTTGGCTCCGACCGGGTGATCGATGCGAGCGTCGCGGCGCTGCCCGGTGGCGGTTATCGACTCTGGTACAATGACGAGCGGCTGAACAAGGCGATCCGCTACGCCGACAGCGACGATCTGGTGCACTGGCAAGTGAGGGGCACGATCGTCGATACGCCCGGCGAGGGACCGAAAGCGTTCCGCTGGAAGGGCCGCTGGTGGCTGATCTCCGACGCGTGGAAGGGATTGCTGGCGATGCGCTCGACGGACGGCGAGCACTGGACGCGGCAACCGGGCTACCTGCTCGCAACGCCGGGCCGCGACGAGACCGATCGCGCCAAGGGGCAGCATCCCGACGTGATGATCGCGGGCGATCGCGCCTACATCGTCTATTTCGTCCAGCAATCCGGCGAACCGCAGTCCGCGCGTGACCCGGAATGGCACCGCCGCAGCGTGCTGCAGATCGCCGAACTGAAGGAAGCCGACGGCATCCTCACGGTCGACCGCGACACGCCGACCGAGATACGGCTCGTGCGCCGCTAGTCGAGAAAACCGACCTGCCGCAGCCACGCCTCGCACAGCGTCGGCCAGATCGAGACCGGCAGCCCCTGCGTATCCAGCGCGAAACCATGCGGCGCGTCGGCGAAGACGTGGAGTTCGGCCGCACCGCCGGCGTCCTGCCACGCCGTGTGGAGCCGGCGGGCATTCTCGACCGGGACGACGGGATCGTTGCCGGCATAGACGATGAACGCAGGCGGTGGCGACGGCAGCAGTTGCGCATCGGGTTGCAGCCGATCGTACATCGCTTGTTTCTCGGCCGGCGGCAGTAGCGGCTTGTCGGCGATGATCGTCCGTCCCGCCGCGTTGGTGGAGATCGGGGCATACCCCATGACCATCACGTCGGGCCGCGTCGGCGCGTCGAGCTGACGTGATACCGGCGCCGTCCACTCGTCCGGATACGCCGCGGCGAGGCATGCAGCCAGATGACCGCCCGACGACAGTCCGACCACGCCGAGCCCTGCCGGCGCGAGACCGCTTCCACGGATCAACCGCATAGACTCGCGCGCGTCGTCGAGCGGCGCTGCGATGCCATGCGCAGCGTTGGGAAAGCGGTGGATCAGGACGAACGCGTGATAGCCGAGCCCCGTCAGCCAGGCGGCGACCTGCACCCCTTCCCTGCCCGCCATCAACTGGGTGTAGCCGCCGCCGCCAAGCACTAGCATCGCCCGGCCATTGGGCTTGGTGACACGGAACCCGAGCAGCACCGGCTGGTCCACCGCCGCGACGACGGCGACCTCGGCCGCGACCGAAGGATCCTCGAACGTCACCGCGGGCTCGTCCGCCCACAGCGGCCACACATCATCTGCACCCAGCATCACGAACACCCCGGTTTAGCGTTGTCGAACGACGAGTGCCCCGGCGTGCAGGGATGAGTCGGATACGCCTCGCCGTCGAGTTCGGTCGCCTCGCGTACCACCGCCAGCCGATCGCCCTCGTCGCGCATCTCGTAGAGCTTGCCGAGCGCGAAGTTGAACGGGCGGTGGAGGATCATCATCAGCCGGCCATCGAACGCGCGGAACAGCATGCCGTGGCCGCTGTCGCGTTCGACGAGCGGACCGAGTTGCTCCCACGGACCTTCGATGCCGCCCGATCGCGAGCGCGCCTGCCCCTCGACATAGCCCTTCTTGCCATAGCTCGACCACAGCATCAGCAGCGCGCCGGTCTTGCTGCGATACAGTTCCGGGCCGTCGGTGACATAGACCGTGTCGCCATCGGGCTGTTTCTGGCCGACCACCCACGCGGCGTCATTCGCACTGAAAAGGCGCTTCGCCGAGCCCGGCGCGGACAGGTCGTCGTTCAGCGGCACGGCTTCCATCGTGCCGATCGTCGTCTGCCACCATTCGTGCGCGTAGACGAGCCACGGCTTGCCCTTCGGGTCGACGTACAGCGTGCCGTCGAGCGACATCTGGTCCTTCGACACGATCGGCTCGCCACCCCGAACCAATGCATAGGGCCCGTCGATCTTGTCCGCGACCGCGAGCACGGTGCCGCGGCGATAGGTCGCGCGCTTGCCGTTGGGCGTCAGCGGCGAGGCCGGATCGTGGAACGTCGCGAAGAGATACCAGCGGTTCTTCCAGCGGTGCACTTCCGGCGCCCAGCTTCCCGCCTTGGCCCAGACGTCGCCGGGCAACACGAACACGAGCTTGGGCCTGGTCCAGTGCTTCAGGTCGCGGCTCGCATACATCATCGTGCCCAGCCGCGAGTCGCCGGTCATCGCCACCTCGTTGCGGGTGAAGAGGTGGTAGGTGCGACTGGCCTTGTCGGCGACGATCCACGGATCGTGGAGGTGCATCGCGGTCATCACCAGCGGGGCGTCGGGCTCGCGCGGCGGGGTTGCGGGTGCGGCCCCCGCGAGTGCCAGCAGGCTGGCGGCGATCAGGTGCGCGATCCGGGTCATGCGACGGTCTCCACCGCTATGCTGTTGCCATAGCCGATCACCACGGTCGCGATCAGCAGCAGCGCGACGCCCGCCCAGACCACCGCCTTGATCCGCGCGCCGGCGTCCTTCCACTCGCGGAACGCAAAGCCCCACAGTGTGCCGAAGATGATGATGCTCGCCATGTGCAGCGTCCAGCTCGAGAAGCCGAGGCGTCCCATCTGGCTCTCCCCCATCGTGTAGAAGAAGAACTGGAAATACCACGTCACCCCCGCGAGTGCGCTCAGTGCGTAGTTGCGCAGAAGCGGCGGACGGGCGCCGTCGGTCGTGCGGCCAAGCCATTGCGGTCCGCTGCGGTTCTTCGCGATCAACCACGCGCACCAGGCGCCGTTGGTGACGAGCCCACCGGCCATGATCAGGCACAACACGGGAAGCCCGGTCCAGAGCGGCCCGGTGCCCGCGGTCGCCGACAGCGCCTTGATCGGCTCGCCCGCGGCCAGCCCGAAGGCGAAGCACGCGGACATGATTCCGGCGCCGATCGCGACGACGATGCCCTTGCGGAAATCGAACTCGGCGACGACTGCCAGCTTCTGCTCCGGCGTCAGCAGCGCATCCTTCATCGCGCCTGCGATTCCGACGACGACGATACCGGCCAGCGTCAGGCCAATACCGGCGAGGACGATGTTGCCGGAGGTGGTCGCGATCAACTTTTCGTGGAACTCGCCCGTGAACGCCGGCGGGATCAGCGTGCCGAATACGGTGCATAATCCAAGGACGACCGCCATGCCGAGCGACAGCCCGAGATACCGCATGACGAGCCCGTAACCGAGTCCGCCGACCCCCCACAACACGCCGAACATCACCGGCCACCAGAACGCGCCGTCCGGTGCGCGCCCGAGCACGCCGAGCAGGTCCTGCGTCTGGAGGCTGGCGAAGAACCACGGCGCGACCAGCCACGACACGATACCGCCAGTCAGCCAGTAGATCTCCCACGACCAGCGCTTCACCCCGCGATAGGGCACGTAGAAGCTGGCCGACGCGAGCCCGCCGAGCCAGTGATACAGTACCCCGAGCAGCGGGTTCAAAGGTCGAGACCCAGCCGGTAGATCCGGTTCGCATTGCCGCCGAACAGCGCGCGGCGTTCGTCTTCGGCGAAGTTGGCAACCAGCGCGTGATAGGTTTCGAGGTAGCGATCGATCGGCGCGAACAGCGTGTCGGTCGGCGCGTCGCTGGCGAACAGGCAGCGTTCGGTGCCGAACAGGTCGATCGCTTCGAGCAGGAAGGGCCGTACGCTTTCCGGCGTCCAGTCGCGCGCGATGAAGCCGAGCCCCGACAGCTTGATCGCGACATGCGGCAACGCGGCGAGCGCGCGCAGGCCGTCGCGCCATTCGGCAATGCCATCGGAGTCGGTGAGCACGGGCATGCCAAGATGGTTGATGATGACCGGGATGTCTGGATGGCGCGCGATCAGCGGCGCGAGGCCCGACATCTGCGCGGAATAGCATTGCAGGTCGAACGAGAGCGCGTGCGTACGTAGCAGCGCGTAGCCCGCCTGCCACTGGGCATCCTGCGTGAGGTCGCGCGCCGTGTAGCTGCGAGCCAAATCGGCATGCCAGTTGACGATCTGGCGAATGCCCCGAACACGGGGAAACGCAGCCTGCGCAGCGAGGTGCGTGTCGACGTCGGGATCGTCCAGCGGTGCGTAGGCGACGATCGCGTTGGGCAAGCCGTGCTGGGCGGCGATTCCTTCCAGCCAGCGCGTCTCGTCGAGCGCCTGCACCGGGTCCGCACCCGCATCGACATGCACCGCGCCGACGACGTTCCACCGCGCGAGCGCCGCGCGGTACTCGGCGATCCCGAAGTCGCGCGCGATCGGCTCGACGCTGCCATTGGGCCCATCGTCGGCGAACGGCGGCGACAGCCACGGGTAGCGGATATGGCTCAGGTCCCACAGGTGGATATGCGCATCGACGAACGGGATCATTGCACGCTCTCCTGGGATATTATTGGCATGCGCCTCGTGTCGGGCGGCTTTGCTGGGGATGGCGGAATAGCGTCTGAATGATCCTCCCCCGCCAGGGGGAGGTGGCTGGCACTTGCCAGACGGAGGGGGCGGTAAGGGATAACTGCGGTGGCGTGTCCGCCCCCTCCGTCGCCTTTGGCGCCCCCCCCCTGGCGGGGGAGGATTGACGTTGTCTAGAACGTCGTCCGTCCGCCCGACGTGTCGAACGTCGACCCCGTCGTGAAGCTGCATTCCTCGGACGCCATGAAGCACACCATCGCGGTCGATTCCGGGATCTCGCCCAGCCGCCCCATCGGGATCTTCGAGCGCATATACTCGACCTGGCTCGCCGGAAGCTGCTCCAGGATCGGGCTCTCGAACGTCGCCGGGGTCAGCGCGTTGGCGATGATGCCCTTGCCCGCGAGTTCCTTGCCGAGGCTCTTGGTCAGGCCGATCACCGCCGCCTTGGTCGCCGAATAGGCGGACGCGTTGGGATTGCCCTCCTTGCCCGCCACCGACGACACGTTGACGATGCGGCCATAGCCGTTCGCGAGCATCAACGGCACGACCGTCCGGCAGCAATAGAACAGCCCGTTCAAATTGATGTCGACGACGCGCTTCCAGCTGTCGAGCGGGTATTCGTGGACCGGTGCGGTCGCCCCGGTGATCCCGGCCGAACAGATCAGGATGTCGACCTTGCCGAGCACGGCCGCGCTCTCGTCCGCCGCCGCGACGACCGCGTCGACGTCGGACACGTCGAGCGCGACGACGTGCGCCGCACCGACCTCGTCCTTCGCGACCGCGAGCTTGGCGGCATCGAGATCCCACAGCACGACGCTGCCGCCCTCCGCAACGATCCGCCTGGCGACATCCTTGCCGAGCCCCGACGCGCCGCCGGTGACGATCGCGCAGCGACCGGCAAACCGCCCCCCATAGATCGTCATGCGATCGAACCCTCACCCAGATGGCGCCATTCGACGACCGACTGACGCTGCGTGCCGAGCCCGGCAATGCCGAGTTCCATCACGTCGCCGGCCTTCAGGAAGATCGACTCGGGCTTCTTGCCCTCGCCGACGCCCGGCGGCGTGCCGGTGATCAGGAGGTCGCCGGGGTACAGCGTGATATATTCGCTGACGTAGGAAATGAGCTGTTTCAAATCGAAGATCATCGTCTTCGTGTTGCCGGTCTGCATCCGCGCGCCATTGACGTCGAGGTGCATGTCGAGGTCCTGCGCGTCGCCGATCTCGTCGGGCGTCACCAGCCACGGGCCGACCGGGCAGAAGGTGTCATGCCCCTTGCCCTTGCTCCACTGCGACCCGCGCTGCTTCTGGTTGAAGCGCTCCGACACGTCGTTGGCAAGGACATAGCCCGCGACCTTGTCGAGTGCATCTTCCTCCGAGACGTAGCGGCAGGTCTTGCCGATGATCACGCCGAGCTCGACTTCCCAGTCGCCATGCGTCGAACCGCGCGGCAGGACGACGTCGTCGTTCGGGCCGCTCAGGCTGGACAGCGGCTTCAGGAACATCATCGGTTCGGTCGGGATCGGCAGGCCGGACTCGATCGCGTGATCGCGGTAGTTGAGGCCGATCGCGACGATCTTGCCGATGCCCTTGATCGGCACGCCGTAGCGCGGCGTACCGTCGACGACCGGCAGCGACGCGGGATCGGCCGCAAGCGCCTGCCCCAGCGTTGCGACGCTGAGATCGTCGATCACGCCCGACAGGTCGCGGATCGCGCCATCGGCATCGACGATGCCGGGCTTTTCCTGGCCGGGTTGGCCGTAGCGGCAGAGTTTCATGAGGGGACTTTCGGAAAAGAGAATGGCGAAAGGAGAGACTGGATCAATGCGTGTAGGGGCGGTGCATCGCGATCTCGGGGTTGAGCGTGACGCCGAACCCAGGCGCATCGAGCGCGCTCGCCCTCATCCGGCCGTTCTGCGGCACGGGCTCGCCGAGCAGCTGCGGGTGGAACATCGGCACCACCTCGGTCGGTCCGGGATGCATCATCAGGAATTCGGCGAATGGCGAATTGTGGCGCGTGATGACGAAGTGGTAGCTGTAGACCGACGACCCGTGCGGCACGACCATCTTGCCGTGCGCATCGGCCAGCGCGCTGATCTTGAGCAGTTCGGTGACGCCACCGCACCAGCCGACATCGGGCTGGATGATGTCGCAACAGTCCATCTCGAGCAGCATCCGGAAGCCCCAGCGCGTCGCCTCGTGCTCGCCGGTGGTGACCAGCATGCCCTTGGGCACGTTGCGCTTCAGCTCGGCATAGCCCCAGTAATCGTCGGGGCTGATCGCCTCCTCGATCCACTTCAGGCCATGCTCGTGCGCGGCGATCGCGAGCCGCGTGGCATAGTCGACGTCGAGCGCCATCCAGCAATCGAGCATCAGCCAGAAATCGGGTCCGCATTTCTCGCGCATGTCGGCGATCATCGCGATGTTCCTCTTCATGCCCTCGGCGCCCTCGGCGGGGCCGTGGTGGAGCGGCATCTTGCCACCGATGAAGCCGAGTTCCTTGGCGACGTCGGGCCGCGCGCCGGTCGCGTAGAATTGCAGTTCGTCGCGCACCGCACCGCCGAGCAGGTGATAGACCGGCTCCTGGCGCAGCTTGCCGAGCAGATCCCACAGCGCGAGATCGACGCCGGAGATCGCGTTCACGACCAGTCCCTTGCGGCCGTAATATTGGGTCGAGAAGTACATCTGGTCCCAGATCTTCTCGTATTCGGTCGGCGAGCGCCCTTCGAGGAAGCGCGCGAGGTGCTTCTCGACGATGAACGCCGCGGGCTCGCCCCCGGTGGTGACCGCGAAGCCGACCGTGCCGTCCTCCGCCTCGATCTCGACGACCAGCGTGCCGAGCACGTTGATCCCGAAGCTCTGGCGCGACTGGCGGTATTCCGGGTAGCGGCTCATCGGCGTTGCGATGTGGTCATCGATCCAGTGGCCTGCGCCCTGGTCGTGATAGTCCGCCCCGCCGCCACGGACGACGAACGCCCGGACGTGCTTGATCTTCGGCAAAGTCACAATCGCCACGCTCAACGCTCCTCATCCCCCGCGCCCCACCGGAGGCGCGTCGCACACACCATCGAACGATGTCCGCGTCCTGCCCGCCCGGTCTCGTTCAACCCGGCAACGCAGCATATCCACGTCTCATCCGATGATTTGCATCATCTCATTTTGTGAGACGAATGATTACTTGATGAGAATGTCCGCGTCAAACGCAGACTTGAACTGATACCGGAAATCCCTCCTGCATGCCTGCGGACTCGCTCGCATCCGACCACCCCACGGAAAAAGGGCCTGACACGGCCGTAAATTGATGATGTATGATTATCCATCTTACAATGTGGTAAATCACCGAAGAGTGGTTCTGCGCAAAGGGGGGATACCAATGAACGGTTTACGTCTCACGGCCTGCATTCGTAGCGGCACATCGATGCTCGCGCTGCTCTCTGCCGGGGTTGCGACCACCGCCACGGCTCAGCAGGCATCCCCGCCGACGACGACAACTGTGGAGACGCCCCCCGAACCCGCCACGCCCGCCGACGCAATCCAGACCGACGACATCATCGTCACGGGTTTCCGCGCCTCGCTCACCACCGCGATCAACCAGAAGCGCAACGAAACCGCGGCCATCGACAGCATCGTCGCGGAGGACATCGGCAAGTTTCCGGACTCGAACCTGGCCGAATCGATGCAGCGCATTCCCGGCGTCGCGCTTGCGCGCGGCGACGGTGGCGAAGGCCGCAACATCTCGGTCCGCGGGCTGGGCGCGGCGTTCACCCGCGTCCGCATCAACGGCATGGAAGGCACATCGCAGACCGGATCGTCCGACATCTATGGCGGCGGCAACAACGGCCGCAGTTTCGATTTCAACGTTTTCCCGACCGAGATCTTTTCGTCGCTCGCGGTTCGCAAGACGCCGTCCGCCGACGTCGAGGAAGGCTCGCTCGGTGCGACCGTCGACCTCTCCGCACCGAAGCCACTGGCCGGCAAGCAGGACTTCACGCTCAGCGCGACCGTCCGCGGCGTCTACAGCGAACTGGCGAAGAAGGTGAACCCACGCGCCTCGCTGCTGGTCGCGAAGAAGTTCGACGACGGAAGGTTCGGTGTCCTCGGCTCGGTCGCCTATCAGGAGCGCGACATCCGCGAAGTCGGCTATTCCGCGGTCGACATCCTGTCCGCCAATACCAACGGGTTGTTCTGTTCGCCGGTCGGCTTCGCGCCCGCCACGCCGGCGATCGGCAGCAAGGGGGCCGATGCCGCGAACTGCTATCCCGGCACGCCACGCACCAGCACCGCGGCGGCGTTCAACACGGTGCTCGCCGCGCGCCGGCCGGACCTGCCCAACACCGCCGGCAGTGGCGCGTTTTTCCCGCGCATCCCGCGCTATCTGAATTCGGAGCAGAAGCAGAAGCGGCTCGGTGGCACGCTCAGCTTGCAGTTCCAGCCCGACGCGGCGACCGATATTTCGCTCGACCTGCTCTATTCGCGCTTCCACGTCGTGCGCCGGGACAATTACATCGAGGCGATTTCGTTCGCGCGCTCGGCCGCGAACAACGGCCAGCCGGTGATGTCGATCAAGGACGTCCAGCTGACACCGCAAGGCGGCCTGATCTACGGCCTGTTCGACGGCGTCGACGTTCGCTCCGAAGGGCTGGTCGACGATTTCACGTCGACGTTCAAGCAGGCCAATCTCAACATCAAGCACGACTTCACCGACAGCTTCGGGATCACCGCTTTGTTCGGGCTCAACCAGGCCAAGGCGTTCGGCAAACGGCGCTTCCAGTATTTCATGGACGCGATCGACACGCCCAATTTCTCGATCGACTACCGCGACGGCAATGATACGCCAAAGCTCGGCTTCGGATTCGACGTGTCCGACCCGACCCGCTTCAATTACGGACCTGCGCTTGCCGATGGCACAGTGCGCGGCGGCTACAGCTTCCAGGCGCGTCCCTCGACGAACACGAACAACGGACTGACCGCGGAAACGAACCTGCATTGGAAGGTCGCCGACGTGCTGACGCTCAAGGCGGGCGGCCAATATCGCCGCAGCGATTTCACGTTGCGCAACGTCATCCCGTACACCGCCGACACGCTCACCAGGGCGCTGCCCGCCGGTACCACGCTCGCCGACATCACGCACCAGATCAGCGGCGTCGGCAATCTCTGGGGCAATGGCGCGCCGTCGAGCTGGGCTTCGCTCGATCCAGACAAGTTGATCAGCACGTTCAACCTGGATGCGGTTCGCTATTGCGGCACCGAATGCGGCGCGCAGTCCAGCCGCGTGCTCGAGGAAGTCTCGTCGGCCTATGCGATGGCGGCGTTCGATCTCGGCGACCGGCTCGGCGGCATCGGCGTTCGCGGCGATGCGGGCGTCCGCTTCGTCCACACCGACCAGCTGTCGTCGGGCTTCATCTCGGTCGCGCTCGCAGGCTCGCCGACAGGCGTGACCGGTCGGTTCGCCACCGCGAACAAGCGCTACAGCGACTGGCTGCCCTCCGGTAATCTCGTGATCGAACCGATCGAGGACCTGTTGTTCCGCTTCTCGGGCGCGAAGGTGCTCGCCCGACCGGAACTCGGCGTGCTGACCCCCACCAGCGGCGTCAACGCGATCACGCGCAACGGCAGCGTCCAGAACCCGCAACTCGATCCGATCCGCGCCAACACCTTCGATGCGGCGATCGAATGGTATTTCCGCCCGGGCGCCCTGCTGTCCGCCGCGTTCTTCTACAAGGATCTGAAATCCTACGTGCAGAGCGTCAACACGCTCATCCCGTTCAGCGATCTCGGTCTGCCGAACGAACTTCTCGCGGGCAGCAACACGTTGCCGAGCGAACAGTTCACGATCGCGCAGCCGCTCAACACGCCAGGTGGCCCGTTGAAGGGCGTCGAGGTCAACGCGCAGGTGCCGTTCACCTTCCTGCCAGGGTTCCTCAAGAACTTCGGCGCGCTGGCGAACTACACGCACGTGACTTCGCGGATCGACTATATCCTCGCCAGCGTGAACGGCGTGCCGACCGTCACGACCACCGCGAACCTGATCGGCCTGTCGAAGAACACCGCATCCGGCACGCTCTATTACGAGGACAGCAAGTTCAGCATCCGCGGCACCGCCAATTACCGCGACGGCTTCATCCGCGGCATCCCCGCCTCCCCCGGCAGCGATCTCCAGGGCAATGACAGCACGCTGTTCGTCGATGCGTCCGCGTCGTTTGCGGTCACGGACACCGTGAAGCTCATCCTTGAGGGGACCAACCTGACCGACGAGCAGAACCGGCTTTATACCGACAGCGTCCGTCAGGACACGCTGTTCCAGACCCGGATCGGTCGCACGGTGACGTTCGGCGTCAACTTCAAGCTGTGACGACCGACCCAAACAGGCGAAAAATCCCCTTCAACGGCGGCCGCGTGGTCGGCCAAGCCGATAGGGACTTGGCTTCCTGTCGCGTCGCTCATAAAGCGGGCGTTGATTCGAAAGACCGTCACGATAGCCGAGAGCCCTAGATAGCATGCAAATAATCGTTCGCGACAATAACGTCGACCAGGCCCTCCGCGCCTTGAAGAAGAAGCTGCAGCGCGAAGGCGTGTACCGCGAGATGAAGCTTCGTCGTCATTACGAGAAGCCGTCGGAGAAGCGTGCACGCGAGCATGCTGCCGCTGTCAGCCGTGCACGCAAGGCCGATCGCAAGCGCGCCGAGCGCGATAACTGATCGTTCCCGGACCGGGTCTTGCACGATAATGGTCGTGCAAGCCGGTCCGACATCATGCGCCGTTCGGGAATGGCGCGTGCGGCACTGGCCGATCGATTCGCGACATCGGGGATCCAATCGATCCCGACATCCTGCCGACGCAACTGTGAGTTCACAGCAGCATCATCGCTGCTGACGATCACGGCTGCCTAACGACTTTGGCAGTTGAGCCCGTCCCGGCTCCGGCCGAGGCCTCACGCCGCCATCCGTACCTTGATGCGTCTATTCCGGGGCGACACCGTCCGCGTTGACCAAGTCGGCGCCGACGAGCGTACCGCGCACGCGCACCCGTTTCTCGACGAGATCGACCGGTACGCGGTGCAGCTCGAGCTGATAGCGACCGCCGATGTCCCGACGCAGATAGAATGCACCGCCATCGCGAAGCAGCATCCCGGTCTCGTCGATTACTGTCCCGATTGTCGTCATGCGTGTGCCATTCCCGTTGATCGGGATAGCGCGTATCCCAAGAAGCGAGGCGTTTCCATGCAGTTACGCCGCATATTATTTCTCTGCCCCAACGACCAGGTCGATCACTGCATCGAACGATACTCTTCGCATCGATACCGGTCGCACACTAATGGCCGCCCTCGACCCACGGGACGCCCGCCTCTCGAAACGCATCGGCGAGCGCGGCTTCGAGTTCGAGCGACTCCCATTGCTGCATAGGGTTCAGATGCTCGACGAGTTCGGGCAGCAGATGCACCCCGAACCTCCTGACCGCACCGCTCGCCTTGTACCCAAGCTTGTGCTGATCGAACCGCCAGTCCGGATCGCGCGACGTCTGCCCGACATACAATCCCCACCGCTCCGGGAACCGCGAATCATGCAGCAGCACGATATAGACGGAGTGCTTGGCGTTGCGCGAACCGGCGGTCGCCGCGCGAAAATTCTCACAGACTCGCCGAGCCGCCGGCATCCAGCCGATCGATGTCATCGTCGTCGATTCGCCGGCGGGTCGATACGGTCCGAAAGCTCTAGACGTCTTTCGCCGTCTTGGTCTTGCCCGAGCGCGCCGGCAGGCGGTTCTCTTTCGCCAGTTCGGAGAGATGCTCCGCCGCCCTGATGTGCATGGCGCGGACCTCGGTGATCGGCGAGGCGACCGCCGCAGCGATGTGCCTGGCCAGTTGTTCCCGAGGATCGTTCAGGAACGGTGATTGCGCCACGCTCTACTCTCCCACTGCGCCGCGCACGTCGCGCGTGTCGGCTGCCGTTCAAACGCTGCGAGCCCTCGTTCGGTTCACCCCGCTACGCAGTCGCCCGCCCTCACCCCATCATCCGCCCGCGCAGGTTGAATAGGATCACCAGTGTTCCCGACACCATCAACGCGATGATAAGCGCGGAGAAGAGGATCAACTGCAGGTCGTGGCGCGACGAGCGCTTGAGGCTGATGTGGAGGAAACAGCGGAACTGCACCGCCATCTGGACGAGACCCAGCGCCAGCACGCCGCCGAAGATTGCGCGCGCACCGAACGACGGCCAGCGGACCACCGCGAAGGCGGCCACCGTCAGCGCGAGCGACAGGCCGTAGCCGACCGCATAGGTCCTGAGTTCGCGGGTCCGGTCGCTCATCCGATGTTCCCTTGCAGATAGACGACCGAGAAGATCGCGATCCAGACGATGTCGAGCAGGTGCCAGAACAGCCCCAGCCGCAACAGGTTGATCCTCACCCGCGCATCCAGGCCATAGGCGCAGACCTGGCCGACCATCACGACCAGCCAGAAGCACGCGACCGCGACGTGCAGCCCGTGCAGCCCGACCAGCGCGAAGAACGACGACAGGAAGCCGCTGCGCATCGGATAGGCGCCATGCGCGAACATCGTCGCGAAGTCGTTCATCTCGAGCGCGAGGAAGACGAGACCGAGACCGAGCGTCGCACCGAGCCAGCCGAACAGCACGCGGCGCGGTTCGTCGTACTTCATCGCGATCGTCGCGCGGCCGAAGGTGGCACTGCTCGTCAGCAGCAACAGCGTCTCGACGAACGCCGGCAGCAGCTTGAACTCGGAGGCAGGCGTCGGGCCTCCGACGGTGCTGGCGATCATCGTGCCATAGGTCGCGAACAGCAGCGCGAAGATCACCGCGTCGCTCATCAGGAATATCCAGAAGCCGAAGATCGCGTTCTCCGCCTGGTCCTGCGTCAATGCACCGGTGTCGCCGAGGTTAAGGCCGGCGTGCGCCAGTTCGGGTTCGCTCACGCCACGATCTCCGCAAGGCCACGATTGACCGCGGCGGTCTCCAGTTGCCGCGGGATCGCGGGCGTCGCCCGGACGCGCGTGAGCCAGGCCTCATGCGCGCGCGCGACCTCCGCCGCGGGAATGGTCCGGTGCTGGTCGCGACCGAAGCTGCGTAGCACGACCGCCGCGACGATCACCTGCAGCGCGACGATCGTCAGCCCCCAGATCTCCCAGATCAGGCCGAACGCGGCGACTGCGGCGGTGAGCCCGATCACGACGCTGGTCGCGCTGCCCTTCGGCACGACGATATCCTCGTAATTCGCTGGTGAGGCGTAAGGGTCTGGCTGGCCCTCGTCATGCTTGTGATCGTAGAACGGGTTGCGCCCGTCGATCAGCGGCAGGACCGCAAAATTATATTCGGGCGGCGGGGCGCTGACCGACCATTCGAGCCCACGGCCATCCCACGGGTCGCCCGCTTCCACCCGCAGCGAAGCACGGTCGCGGATGCTCACCCACAACTGGATACCTAGCGACGTCAGCGCCGCCAGCAGGACGAACGCGCCGACGCCGGCGACGTACAGCCAGGGGCGGAACGAGGGTTCGAAGATCGCCTGCGTCCGCCGCGCCATCCCACTCGCGCCGAGCACGTATAGCGGGAAGAAGGCGAGGTAGAAGCCGACCACCCAACACCCAAATGCGATCCGCCCCCAACGCTCGTCGAGGCGGAACCCGAACGCCTTGGGGAACCAGTAATGATAGCCCGCGAGCATCCCATATAGCAGCCCCGGGATCAGCATGTTGTGGAAATGCGCGACCAGGAACAGCGTGTTGTGGACGAGGTAATCGAGTGGCGGCATCGCCAGGATGATCCCGGTGAAGCCGCCCAGCACGAACGTCATCATGAACGCGAGCGCGTACAACATCGGCACGGTGAAGCGCACCTCGCCGCGAAACATCGTCCAGATCCAGTCGTAGATCTTCACGCCGGTCGGCACGCCGATCGTCATCGTCGCGATCCCGAACGCCGCGTTGACGTTGGCCGACTGCCCCATCGTGAAGAAATGATGGACCCACACGGTGAAGCTCAGCACCGCGATCGCCATCGTCGCGATCA
>Ga0308163_10001411_pt1 | contig 26526 bp, 15 predicted proteins | sample PhyTR1_FD_201037 | JGI IMG/M metagenome (GOLD analysis project Ga0308163, IMG submission 201037) | Phyllosphere microbial communities from UC Gill Tract Community Farm, Albany, California, United States - DLSLT.R1 | ecosystem: Host-associated > Plants > Phyllosphere > Unclassified | place: USA... | reverse complement strand
TAAAACTCGCTGGCACCAGCACCTGTTGGAGCAGTGATTCTAAATACCTGGTCACGTGTAGTTGCGTCGTAATAAGTTAAGTTCACGTTTAACTTATCATTGAAGAAGCGCAGTTCAGCACCAACTTCATAAGATCTTGTACGCTCAGGTTTCAGGTTAATGGTGTCAAGACCGCTGAAGAATGGAAGAGTTTCTCTTCCGTTCACACTTTCGTCGGCATTAACAGTATAGTTGGAGTTTCTTGCTGCTGCACCGAATGGTAAAGCGTTACCAACTTCTGCATACGTTGCTCTCACTTTTGCAAATGACAACACATCGTTTGGAGCAGATTGTTTGGCAACATAGGCTAAACCTGCAGAAGGGTAGAAGAATGAATTATCTGTTGTTGATGACCACTCATTTCTTGCGGTTACATCCAGAAATAATCTGTCTTTCCAGCCTAGTGTTGCAGTACCAAGTATAGATCTGCTGATTCTTTTTGTTTTTTCAGTTTCGGAAATGTAGTTTCCTGTTAAGCCTTGTAAAGCAAAATAATCTGCGTAGTATAAAGTGTTATCTGCACCATTTGTACGGTTGCCAATGGCCTGGTAAGTCAGGATAGTATTGGTAAAACCTGCAGTTGCATTTAAAGTGAAATCTTTTGATAGGTTTTTATTAGCCTGTAAAAGGATGTCAGTATACAAATCCTGACCAATGTTCACGTCTTTTCTGTAAGATCCGTTCACGCCGATTGAAGTAGGGTCACCACTTGCACCATAGCGCTGATCATTATCATAGCTGTATTTATTTACAGTAGTCCTTCCGGTGATGTTCAACCAGTCAGTAATATTGTATCTTACGGAACCGTTTACATTCGTCCGGTTATCCAGCTCATCACGGTTAATGTGGTTCAGGATCCAGTAAGGATTCTGGTTAGAACTGTGCTCATTTTTGATATATGGCCAGTTTTGGGTATTAAAACCACGTGTAGGGTTGTATACAGTACCGCCATTTGCAGCATATTGTGAAATATCTACGCCCATCGGGAATAAATACAAACCGAACATCGGACTGTTATACCATGAAGATTCGTTTCTGTTTGTAGTTTTTGTCTGGATGTAATTGATACCACCCTCAACAACTATCTTGTTATCAAATAATGAAGTGCTACCTCTTACTGTCATGTTGTTTCTTCCGAATTTGTATCCTGGAAGCATCGCTTTTGCATCTGTATTTGCATAAGAGAAATAGATTTTAGAAGTCTCAGTTCCGCTGCTGATCGATACACTGTTGATATAGTTCTGACCAGTTTGGAAAAAGTCTTTAATGTAACTGTCAGAGCCGTTGGTAATTTTAGGGCCCCAGCTATCATTGATTGGAGTTGTAGGTGCAACACCCAAAGATCCGTTTCCATAGCTTGTCTGAATTTCCGGTAAAGATACAGGGTTGTCAAATGTTGCTGTAGAAGTGAAATTTACTGCAGGAGCACCTAATTTACCTTTTTTGGTAGTGATCAGAATTACACCATTCGCTGCCTGGCTACCATATAATGCCGCAGCAGAAGCACCCTGAAGTACCTGTAAATTTTCAATATCTTCCGGGTTGTAATCAGCGAAACCACCGATTGGCACACCGTCTACAACATATAAAGGCTGGTTATTTCCAGAAATTGATTTGTTACCACGAAGTACTACTCTTGGAGTACTACCAGGACCACCAGCTCCCTGAGTAACAAATACACCGGCGGCTTTACCTGCAAGTGAATTCAGTACACTTGGACCTTTAACCTGGTTAAGTTCCTCTGAGGTTACAGTAGTAGTACTATAGGTAAGACTTTTCTTGGCGCGGGTAATACCCAGTGCCGTTACAACAACACCATCCAATGATTTTGCATCGTCAGCAAGCGTTACGTTGATCGTTCTGCGTCCGTTGACTGATAAAGTCTGACTTACATAACCGATAGAACTGAACGTAATTGTAGCATTGGAAGGAACGCTGATAGTAAATTTTCCGCTGGCATCAGTTTGGGTTCCTGTAGAGGAGCCAGTTACTTTCACACTTACGGCAGGAAGTGGAGCATTTGTAGGGTCGAGCACTGTTCCTGTAACTGTTATGTTCTGTGCAGCTACACAAAACCAGCAGAGTTGAAATAATGCAAAAAGCATGTAAAATCTTTTCATAAAACTTGTTGTTTAGGGTTTAAGTTTTTGTTTGTGGTTGAGATAAAATGTCCGTAGGATCGTAAATTTTGATTCTGTCAATTCTCCGGCTTTGGTTTTTTTGAGGATGTTTATTTCATTTATAAGTTGGTTTTTGTGTATAAAATAGACAATTAGGGATGTTTCATACCTTTTAAAACGTTTTATCGCTTTAAAAAGAGTATTGATGCTTATTCTATGAGTAAAAACAGGTGTTCTTGCGATTATTTATCTATGATTTTCAATAAAACCACAAACTTGAGAGAGTAGCGTTTAGTTAGTTTAATACTTAATCGTTTTATATGTAAAACAATAATCTAAAATAACTTTTTTTTAGTAAATTGTGTAATCTTTTTAAGAAAATTAGAAAGATTTGTGATTTTTCTCTAAAAATTCTAGCCAAGAAATAAATTATAGTTATGATGTCTCTCAGTAAAACAAAAGTGCTAGTGTCAAATAGCGAAACGATTAAATGTTTATATTATAACAAGCTGTTAACCAGTGCTGATGTAAGTAATCATATCGGTAAGAGCATACCTTACGCGATAAAAGTCTTAAATGAACTAAAAAAGAAAGGATTTGTCGAGGAGATGGGACTTGCCAACTCCAGCGGAGGACGCAAACCATTAAATTATTCCTTGATTTCTGATTCATATTATTTGGTTTCTGTGGCGATGGACCAATTTTCTGCGCGCATGGTTGTAGTAGATATGAACAATAGTTTTGTAACTGATATAATCAGGTATGAATTTGATATTTTCAAATTGCAGCCGGATCAGCTGGTTGCTTACATCAACCAGTTTATTGAAAGTTCTAAAATATCGAAATCTGGTATTTTAGGAGTCGGCATTACCATGCCGGGATTTATTGATACAGAAATGGGTATCAATTATACCTATCTGCATATTGCCGGGCAACCACTGGCCGGCTATCTTCAGCAGCAGCTGGCTATACCGGTTTTTCTTGATAATGATTCAACAGCAATTGCGCTTGCAGAACAGAAGTTCGGCGTAGCAGCGCACATGAAAAATGTAATGGTACTTAACTTAGGCTGGGGAATAGGGTTGGGAATGATTTTGAACAATAAAATCTTCAGGGGCAACAATGGCCTGGCAGGAGAGTTCAGCCATATCCCTCTTTTTAAAAATGGTAAGCTCTGCAACTGTGGAAAACGGGGCTGCCTTGAAACAGAGGCCTCATTAGTCGCCGTTGCCGGCATTGCAAAGGAGGGAATCGGCAAAGGTCAGATTACCAGTTTATCCAGCTATGCAGATGTGGATGCCGATGCGATCATTGATGAAGCAATCAGAGGGGATGTGTTCTCAGTGAAACTGATATCCGAGGCAGCATATCATGTAGGTGAAGGCCTCGCTATACTGATCCACCTGATGAATCCCGGAGCAATAGTTTTAAGTGGCAAAGGCAGTGTGGTAGGTAAATTATGGCTTTCTCCAATTCAGCAGGCCATCAATGAACATTGCATTCCCCTGCTTACCAATTTCACAGAAATCAAGATCTCTGATTTAAATAATAAAGCCCAGCTGATCGGAGGTGCTGCACTGATTGTAGAGAACTTTGGAAAAGCGCTGGGGGATAAACTGGATGCAATTGAAATTGCTGCACTCAATAAGGCCAGCTAGTGCCGGCCTTATCTTATACTTTCATAGCTAAACACTCTGTAGTCCAAGTGCCCGCTGGCGGTAAGCCGTCGGTGTAATCCCTGTTTTTTCCTTAAATAATTTCGAAAAGTAGAAACTCGACTCAAATTTCAGCGTATAAGCAATCTCTTTCACAGACAGGTTCGGGTCTGATAACATCGTTCTTGCCTTTTCTATTTTCAGCTGTATACAATATTGCCCCGGGGAAAGGCCCGTATAACTTTTAAATACTTTTCTGAACCAGGAATAACCAACCTGCAGTTCCTCTGCAGCCTGCTCAGGAGAAAATGCTTTGTCAATATTGGAACGAAAGAGGAGCCGGGCCTTATTAACGAGGATTTCCCTGTCTTCATGTTCTACACAATTCTGCTTCAAAGCAGCATGTAAGCTGCCCATTAAATGCAAAGCGGCACCCGATACCAGTGGCTGGTAACCGCTCAGTTCCGTTTTTGTCTTCTCAATAATCGTATCGAATAAATTGAAGATCTGTTCATTGAAACCGATGTACAGACACGGGGCATCAGGTTTAAAGAATCCGTTCTGCACCAGATTGTCCATAATCTCTCCTTTAAGCCCTATCCAGTATTCGTCCCAACCGGTTTCTTCATTAGGTTTATAACGGTGTCGCTCGCCTGGAAAGAGCACCAGGACTGTACCTGCCTTTACCGACTGGTATTTGCAGCTGTCAGATTCAAAAATTCCTGTCCCCTTGGTAATATAAAGGAACTGGTATTCATCCAGTATCCTGCCATTGTTCCAGTTAAAGTAATAATCGGCCGGATGAGTAAGGATGGGATAGTTTGCCGCGGCAGCAGTGCTGATGCAACCCGCATTCAGAATATGTAGTCCCCACTTCTTATCTTCAGTACTTAAAGGAAGATATTTATAATAATTGGTCATCAGTTTTATAATTGGTTTACTTGCAGAAATTGGAAATAAATCTACTAAGAAATTATGAATCTACCCTTATTGTCAAATAATACAGGTCAAATATCAAAACATACAGGTATGCCAGAGGCATTAATGATAAATTAGCTTTACCAAATGTGAACTCTCTCGTTTTCCATAACGCGGGTAACCATTAATAATACAAAAAAAAGAAAGACACTTCTTGCGGAGCAGGACAGTTAAGTACAGTTAAGCCGATTGCAAGCTTTATACTTGTCATATTTTTCTAACCAGATATCAAAAAATATTATGCAAATTATTTTTGGAGTCATATTCCATTTTATCGGCGGCTTTGCCTCCGGAAGTTTTTACATCCCCTACAAAAAAGTTAAAGGCTGGGCCTGGGAAAGTTACTGGATTGTTGGCGGGATCTTCTCCTGGCTGATTGTTCCCCCATTGGCGGCTTTTCTTACTATTCCTGGTTTCAGTGAAATTATTCAGCATACCAGCGGTTCTATTTTAGGATTAACTTATTTCTTCGGCCTGCTCTGGGGCATTGGCGGACTCACATATGGTCTGGGCGTGCGGTACCTGGGCGTCTCGCTGGGCAGTTCTATCATTCTGGGGCTCAGCTCCGTTTTCGGCGCACTGCTTCCATCTATTTATTATGATTTCAACCCTAAAGACGGGAAAGACAGTTTCACACATATCATCAGTAGTCCCTGGGGTCAATGGGTGATTGCCGGACTGCTGGTTTGTGTGCTCGGTATTATATTATGCGGCAGGGCCGGAATGATGAAGGAAAAGGATCTTGCCAAACAGCAGGAGACCAAAGAAAGCGCCGAGTTCAAGATCGGTCTGGGTTTGATCGTTGCGATAATTTCAGGAATCTTAAGTGCCTGCTTCGCTTTTGGTATAGATGCAGGAAAGGATATGGCCAATGAAGCCAATGTTCTCTGGAAAACCCTGCATCCCGGACAGGGAGAGTTTCTCTACCAGAACAACGTCACTTATGTGATCATCCTCTGGGGTGGTTTAACCACTAACCTGTTCTGGTGTATGGTGCTGAATGCACGTAATAAGACATTCAGTGATTACACGAACAAAAAAACACCATTGCTTTCCAATTATATTTTTTCTGCACTGGCCGGTACAACCTGGTTCCTGCAGTTCTTCTTCTACGGAATGGGAGAGAGCAAGCTGGGCAATGGTGCCAGTTCATGGATCCTCCATATGGCATTTATTATACTGGTAGCCAATGTATGGGGACTAGTATTAAAGGAATGGTCGGCAGTAAGCAAAAAAACATTATACACAGTTCTTACAGGTATTTTATTCATCATTATATCCATCATGATCGTTGGATATGGAAACTCAATTAAATAGTAACATTTATAAACATTAATGATATGTCTGACGAAAAAGACCGTTTTAAGCACGTAAGTTATTTATGGGACGAGACTGAAGCAGCCAAGCTCGCAGGAGACGAGGTTGCCCTGTTACTTTATCGCTCTAACCTGCTGGGAGCAGATCTGCGCCTTACCAATTACGGTGGCGGAAACACTTCCTGCAAAGCCGATGCTATTGACCCGCTAACGGGTGATACCGTGGAAGTCATGTGGATCAAAGGTTCCGGTGGTGATATAGGAACCCTGAAACGCAATGGCCTGGCCGCTTTATACGTAGAGCGCCTGAGAAGCCTGAAGAATATCTATAAGGGAATTGAAATGGAAGATGAAATGGTAGAGTTGTTCAACCATTGCATATACGACCTGAATTCCAAAGCACCCTCTATCGATACCCCATTACACGGCTTCCTGCCATTTAAACATATTGACCACCTTCATCCAGACGCAGCAATTGCTATTGCCGCAGCTAAAGATGGCAAGCAGATCACGCATGACCTGTTTGACGGGAAAATTGGATGGGTAGAATGGCAGAAACCAGGTTTCGACCTTGGCCTGCAGTTAAAAGCATGCCTGGATGAAAACCCGGGGATTATCGGGATCATGCTGGGCTCGCACGGATTGTTCACCTGGGGAGATACAGCATACGAAAGTTACATCAATACCCTGGAGGTGATTGAAAAATGTGCCATTTACCTTGAAGAAAACTATGGTAAAAAAGGCCCTGTATTCGGCGGACAAAAAATTGGCAGTCCTGAAAAAACACAAAGAGAGGCGCAGGCTGCATTGCTGGCTCCAATCCTACGTGGATTCTGCTCAAGTGAAAGACATATGGTTGGCCATTTTACTGATGATGCACGCGTACTGGAATTCATCAACTCAAACGACCTGGACAGGCTGGCCCCACTGGGAACAAGCTGCCCGGATCACTTCCTGCGTACCAAAATCAGTCCGCTGGTACTTGATTTAAGCCCTGATGAAGATCTTTCTGATCCTGCAGCATTAAAAGAAAGACTGGCGCCGGCATTTGTGGCATACCGTAAAATGTATGCTGATTATTATGAAACCTGCAAACATCCGAACAGCCCCGCTATCCGCGATTCAAACCCGGTTATCATTTTATATCCAGGTATCGGCATGTTCTCTTTTTCAAAAGATAAACAAACGACCCGCGTGGCGGCAGAATTTTATACCAATGCCATCAATGTAATGAAAGGTGCCGAAGCGATCTCTGAATATACTTCATTGCCGCGCCAGGAAGCTTTCAATATCGAATACTGGTTACTGGAGGAAGCAAAACTGCAGAGAATGCCAAAACCAAAAGCACTTTCTGGTAAAATCGCACTGGTTACAGGTAGTGCAGGTGGTATAGGTAAAGCTATCGCAAAGAAATTTGTAGATGAAGGTGCAGTTGTTGTGATCAACGACAATGATGCCGGCCGTTTGGAGAAAGCTGATGCTGAATTTTTAGCGCAGTATGGTAAAGATGCCTATACAACTGCTTTACTGGATGTAACCAGCGGTGATGATATCACAAATGCTTTCCATATTGCTGCCCTCGCCTTTGGCGGAGTAGACATCGTGGTAAACTGTGCGGGATTATCGATCTCTAAACCAATTGAAGAACATACTGATAAAGACTGGGACTTATTATATGATGTTCTGGTAAAAGGCCAGTTCAAAGTTACCCAGGCTTCTGTAGGGGTGATGCGCAAACAAGCTATTGGTGGCGATATCCTGAATATTGTAAGTAAAAATGCCCTTGTTTCAGGTCCTAACAATGCAGGTTACGGATCAGCAAAAGCAGCACAATTACATTTGAGCAGGTTAAATGCAGCAGAACTTGGTGCAGATAAAATCCGTGTAAATGTGGTTAACCCTGATGCCGTGATCTCAGACAGTAAGATCTGGGAGGGCGACTGGGCTGCGGGCCGTGCAAAAGCATATGGTGTAAAAGTTGAAGAGCTGCCTGCATTTTATGCAAAGCGTACTTTACTTGATAAAATTATCCTGCCTGAAGATATTGCCAATGCATGTTTGGTATTTGTAGGCGGACAATTAAGCAAGTCTACAGGTAATGTGTTGAACGTAGATGGCGGAGTAGCTATGGCGTTCGTAAGATAATTAGGTTTTTAATACAATAAGAATAAAGACAATGGAAATAGAGAAATATCAGATTGATGCCCACAATGAGAAGTTAGAAGCTGCTCACAAGCAAAGATTTAGTTTCGCTGCATCAGAAAATGCAAAGGTAGAAGAGGTGATCAGTAAGCTGATCAAGTTTCAGATCGCTATTCCAAGCTGGGCTTTGGGTACGGGTGGTACACGTTTTGGAAGATTCTCCGGTGGCGGCGAACCACGCAGCCTGGAGGAGAAAATTGAGGATATAGGTTTATTGCATAAGCTGAACCAGTCGAGCGGAGCCATCTCCCTGCACATCCCATGGGATATCCCAACAGATTATGACGCAATCAAATCTTTGGCGGCACACCACAACCTGCGTTTCGACGCAATGAACTCAAATACATTCCAGGATCAGGCAGATCAGAAACTGAGCTATAAGTTTGGTTCCCTGCAGCATGTAGATAAAGCAGTACGCCAGCAGGCAATCGATCATAATATCGAAGTAATCCGTCAGGGTGTAGCACTAGGTTCTGATGCCCTTACAGTATGGCTTGCTGACGGTTCATGTTTCCCAGGTCAGTTAAATTTCAGAAAGGCATTCCAGAATACACTGGAAAGTTTAGAGGAAATCTATTCGGCATTGCCGGATGCATGGAAGGTTTTTGTAGAGTATAAAGCTTTTGAACCTAATTTCTATTCCACTACGGTGGGAGATTGGGGCCAGTCCTTATTATATGCAAGCAAATTAGGCCCAAAAGCCTACACACTGGTAGATTTAGGTCACCATTTGCCAAATGCAAATATCGAGCAGATCGTATCCCTCTTATTAATGGAAGGTAAACTGGGTGGTTTCCACTTCAATGATTCCAAATATGGTGATGATGATCTGACGGCAGGTAGCATGAAACCTTACCAGTTGTTCCTGATCTTCAATGAACTTGTCGAAGGTATGGATGCCAAAGGTATAGACCACGCAACTGGTTTAGGCTGGATGATCGATGCTTCTCATAACGTGAAAGACCCTCTCGAAGATTTATTGCAATCAGTAGAGGCAATCATGATTTCATATACACAGGCTTTACTGGTAGACAGGGAAGCCCTGACCATTGCACAGCAGGAAAATGACGTAGTGCGCTGCCAGGAGATCCTGCAGGATGCCTTCCGTACAGATGTGAGAGCTATCGTACAGGAAGCTAGACTGAGAACAGGTGGAGCTGCACAGCCGGTACAACTGTACCGCGAACTGAAGGTCAGGGAAAACCTGATCAGTAACAGAGGTTTGAAAACTGTAGCCACAGGATTGTAATGAGTGCGGTGCCAGTTGTCGTAATTTTCGACGTAGGGAAGACCAATAAAAAGATCTTCCTGTTCGACGAGAATTATAAGATCGTTTTTGAACGTTCCGCCCGCTTCATCGAAACTTTTGATGAGGACGGGGACCCCTGTGAAAACCTGGAAAGCTTAAGGCTGTCAGTTTATGACTCGCTGCGCGAAGTGCTCAGAAGGAAGGAGTTTGAGATCAGGGCGATCAATTTCTCTACCTACGGCGCCAGTTTCGTTTATATAGATGAATATGGGAAACCACTGGCACCATTGTACAATTACCTGAAGGCTTATCCCGAAGATCTTAAGAAGGAGTTTTATAAAAAATATGGAGGGGAAAATGTTATTTCTGCGGCCACAGCTTCGCCGGTTCTGGACAGCCTGAACTCGGGTATGCAGCTGTACCGGTTGAAAAAGGAACAGCCGGCCATATTTAAAAAGCTAAAATATGCACTCCATCTGCCACAGTACCTGAGTTACCTGGTTTCAGGGGCAGAGTATTCTGACCTGACCAGTATCGGATGCCATACGCAGCTGTGGGATTTTACAAAAAATGATTACCACGACTGGGTGAAAAAAGAGGGGCTTGACAAAAAGCTGGCCCCTATTGTAGATGGAGATGAGGTTTTTCCTTCGGAATTTCCCGGAAATCAGTATAAAGTTGGTGTGGGGCTGCATGATAGTTCAGCGGCGCTGATCCCTTACCTGATCAATTTCCATGAACCCTTCGCACTGATCTCTACAGGTACCTGGTGTATTACGCTTAATCCTTTTAATTCCTCGCCATTACAACCGGAGGAACTGGAACAGGACTGTCTTTCTTATATGCAGTATAAAGGCAAGCCGGTAAAAGCTTCCCGGATATTTGCAGGATACGAACATGAGCAGCAGCTGAAAAGGATATCCTCACATTTTAACCAGGGTCCGGGGCGGTACAGGAACATGAAATACGATGCAGGAATTATTTATAACCTGCTGCGCGAAATGGAAAACCGTGGCGAACCCGCTGTACCGGTATGGAGTAAAGACTCTGCTTTCGTTACGCGCGACCTGTCATCTTTTTCATCAGACAAAATTGCTTACCATCAGTTTATCCTCGATATTGCACGCCAGCAGCTGGCTTCTACAAAATTGGTGATAGGAGACAGCAAGGTGAAAAGGATTTTTGTGGACGGCGGCTTTAGTAAAAATGCCATTTACATGAACCTCCTGGCAATGATGTTTCCGGAAATGGAAGTTTTTGCCGCTTCAATGGCGCAGGCTACCGCAATCGGAACTGCACTTGCAATTCATAAATGCTGGAATACGAAACCGATGCCAAATGATATTATTGAACTGAAGTATTATGCTTCTAACAATGATCTGGCGCTTTAAGTTCTGAAATTTTAAATGCCTGTCGGCCGCAAGGGCAGAGATTCTGCCAATGTGCCGACAGGCATTTTATATTTTGGGATCATCCAAACTTTTAATTTTAATCTTAGTTTAAGATGGGCACCGGAGTAATGCGTTAAATTGCTGCCAGTTAAATTTAGAAGCTGATTTATGAAAAAAATGGTATTGCTGTCTTTCGCGATCATGATCGTATGTAAAGGTTTTGCACAAACTGACAGTCTGATCAGAAAAAGATTTAACCTGCATTTCCAGCAAACAGTTATTACGCAGACTAAACCTGGTTTCAGCGCAAAATATTCCGGTGATAACAGTCTTTCTACGGCCCATGAAACAGCTACCTCATTAACAACAACTTTATTTGGCGGTGCCCGCTTATGGAGAGGGGCCGAAGCTTACTTTAATCCGGAGATGTCAGGGGGAAAGGGCTTTAGCCAGACTTTAGGCCTGGCTGGCTTCAGCAATGGGGAAACGTTTAGGGTAGGCTCCCCGGAACCTGCTATTTACATCGCCAGAGCTTACCTGGTACAAACCTTTGGATGGGGCAGCGAAGTGGATACTCTCGCTGATGATCAGAACCAGCTTGCGGGTTACCGTAAAAAAAGATATTTTTCTATTACAGCAGGTAAATTTGGCTTGAGTGATTTTTTTGATAATAATGCATTCAGTCATGATGCCAGGTCACAGTTCATGAACTGGTCGCTGATGGCCAATGGTGCCTGGGATTATCCTGCAAATACAAGGGGTTATGTATTTGGTACTGTGTTTGAGTTTGGGCAGCCAGACTGGTCGTTGCGACTGGCAACAACCATGGTAACAAACAGTGCAAACGGATCAGTCTGGGATGGCAAGATTGGAAAAGCTCATGCTTTTACACTGGAATACGAAAAACGATATACCATCAGCGACCAAAAGGGAACCATCCGTATACTTGGTTTTAACAATTCGGCCAAAATGGGAAGCTACCTTTTGTCGATCGAACAAAATCCTCTTGCTCCTGATGTTACAGAAACCCGCGCATATGGCCGCGAAAAATATGGTTTTGGCATAAATGCAGAACAAAACGTAAACAGCAATCTTGGGGTTTTTCTTAAAACCAGCTATAATGATGGCAAAACCGAAACCTGGGCTTTTACAGAGATAGACCGGTCGATAAGTTTCGGTGCAGTGCTCAATGGCAGGAGCTGGACACAGAAAGATGCAGAAATAGGGCTGGCCTTTGTAGGGAATGGGATCTCGGAAGATCACCGTGATTATCTAGCGGCCGGCGGATACGGGTTTATTATTGGAGATGGGAAACTGAATTATGCACCTGAAATGATAGCGGAAGTATATTATAAGGTAAACGTATATCAGCACAAGTTCTTCTTGTCGCCCGATTATCAGTTTGTGCTGCACCCTGCTTATAACAAAGACCGCGGCCCGGTAAATGCTTTTGCTTTAAGGGCGCATGTTGAGTTTTAACGAAAAAAAGCCGCTCAATCATGAACGGCTTTTCCTTGTATGGTCAATGATATGGGTTATTCACCACGCTTACGCTGATTATCTTTGTTTGAAGTCTGGTCGGATCGCTGTCCTCCACCGTTGGTAATCCCATTTTGTTTCTTATCGTTTTTAACTTCATGATGTGCACGGTCAGAGGTAGGGTTTCCCTGTTGTTTCTGACCTTGTCTTAAATCTTGATCTTTCATAACAATATGATTTAGTTTTAAATTATAAGGCTTGATGTTACAGCCTTGTACTGTTAATGTGATTATAAAACGTTCTAAAATCTGCTTTGTTTGATTTAACCTCAAATACGCTTTGAACTGATCATACAAAACCCCGGTTCTATTGAAAGAAGCCGGGGCCTGTTTTTCCAAAGGATTGGAAATTATTGAATGCTGATTAGAATTTAATACCTACGCCGACAGAATATACCTGGTTTCTGTATTCCGGTGTATATTGAGTTCCGTCTTCGTTATTTTTCTGAAAGTCTATTGCATAACGGGCATGAATATCAAACTTATCGTTTACATCGTACCTGAAACCAATTACACCACCAACAAGGCTTTTCTTGAATCTGTCAGAATCATCCTCTACATAGGTTTCTTCTACTGTACCAAATCCATTCTCGAATTTGTTTTTAGTGGATAACAGGAACGATACCTGTGGACCCGCAACGATATTAAAGCTGCTTCCCAATCTAAAAGCGAAAAGGATTGGTACGTCAATAAAGTTTGTAGTCTGTTTGAACGTTCCGTAAGAGTAAGTGTTTTTGTAGCCTTTTTGTGCATATAAAACTTCTGGTGTAAACTGTAATCCTGCGATTAAAGGGATTTCTAAGGTAACACCCGCATTGAAGCCTGCTTTAGCTTCAGTATCAAAGTTATTGTTACCATTACGTTCGATAATGTCTGAATAGTTCAGCCCCCCTTTAATTCCAAATTTAATTCTATCCTGTGCACTTGCTGCCGTAGCAACAAAAAGGCCTATAGCCAAAATAAAGATCTTTTTCATAGTCGTAATATTTGTGGTTGTTTGGACAGAGCATTGAAAGAAATGTGCCAGTTTGGGATTGCGGACTCTTGTCTAAAATGATAACATCCTTTATCAATTGATATACAGTTGCTTGCGAAGCGTTTCTGCATGTACTATCTCTTTTTTCTTTTCATCTGACAAAATTTAAAAATTGTATCAAATTTGATACATTACCAGGAGAGCTAAACAGAACGGTGCCGAAAAACCCGGTCATCTGACACACCTTTGTTCAATTTGATTAACTTTGGTATATATACACTACCATTCATGATCAAAAGGCAAATCTTCAGCGCTATCATTCTGCTGTGCTCTACCATATATTCTGTCAGCGCACAAAATGTTCAGGCACAAAATAAATCCTATATCCAGATGCTGGATGAACCCAATCAATGGGTAGATTCAGTTTTTCAGCACATGAGAAAACGGCAGAAGATTGCCCAGCTGTTTTTTGTACGTGCACACACCAACCTTGGGAAAGCTTATGAAGACTCTGTAGGAAACGTTATCAAAAAAGAACGGATCGGCGGACTTGTATTTTTTCAGGGTGGGCCGGGAAGACAGGCAATCCTGACCAATAAATACCAGGCACTGGCAAAAATACCCCTGCTGATCGCATCAGACGGGGAATGGGGGCTGGGCATGCGTCTGGACAGTACATTATCTTACCCTTACCAGATGGCACTGGGAGCTATTCAGAATACAGACCTGATTTACCAGATGGGTTTGCAGGTAGCAAAGGACTATAAGAGAATCGGAATGCAGATGAACTTAGGTCCGGATGTAGATATCAACAACAATCCTAAAAACCCGATCATCAATTACAGATCTTTCGGGGAGAATAAATATAATGTAGCAACTAAAGCTGCGGCCTATGTGCGCGGTATGCAGGACGGTGGTCTGCTTGTAAGTATCAAACACTTTCCTGGCCATGGTGATACTGATGTAGACTCGCATTACGACCTGCCACAGTTAAACTTTACGAAAGCACGTCTGGACAGTCTTGAAATGTACCCTTTCAAAGAACTGATCAGGGGAGGCGCAGCGGGAGTGATGGTTGCCCACATGAATATCCCTTCTTTAGATAAAACACCGAACCTCCCCTCAACCTTATCAAAACCCATCGTAACGGGACTACTGAAAGATGAACTGGGTTTCCGGGGACTCGTAGTGTCTGACGCAATGGAAATGAAAGGGGTAGTGAAAAACTTTAAGGAAGGCACAGCCGATGTATTGGGTGTGATCGCTGGAAATGATATCCTCGAACTTTCAGAAAACAGCAGAAGAGCAGTAAAACTGGTGCGCAAAGCTGTAAGGGAAGAAAGGATCAGTATGGCACGTATAGATTCGAGTGTTAAAAAAATCCTGATGGCCAAGTACTGGGCTGGATTAAATAAAAAAGACACAATTGATACATACAATGTACAGGCAGGTGTAAACAGGCTTGAAAGCAAGATATTGTTACAGCAGCTTGCCGATGCATCCATGACACTTCTCAATGGCTCCGGTGCGATAAAAGCATTGTCTCCCGAGCAGCATACTATTATCCTGAGCATTGGTTCGATTCCAACAACAACTTTCCAGCAGGAACTCCGTAAATTCTATAAAAACTCTGACCTGCTGAACCTTCCTGCAAATGCAGATATCAGTATGATCAACAAACTGATTGGTACTTTTACTTCTACAGATCAGGTAATAATCGGTATCCACGACAGTCGCGCTCGTCCTGGAAATGGGATGCCGCTCAGCAATGATGTGAAATCCTTTATCAGCAATATGGCTTATAAAAATGCAGTTTTTGCCTTATTCGCTAATCCGTATAACCTGGCAAGCATCCCGGGCATAGAAAAAAGCAAGGCACTTGTAGTTGCTTATCAAAAGGAAGATTTCATGCAGATAGCTGCGGCCTCGGTATTTAAAAACCAGCTGGCGCCAACAGGTAAACTGCCGGTATCGGTTAACCCATCCTTTAAATATGGCGATGGTATCAATATCACCCTGGTAAATAGTTTATAAACCCGCAATGCTTCAGCCCCTCAAAATATTACAGGCTTCCGCAGGATCAGGTAAGACATTCAGCCTTACCGCGCATTATTTAACACTGTTGCTTTCGGGAGAAACCAAGTACAGGGAGATCCTGGCGGTAACTTTCACCAACAAGGCAACAGAAGAAATGAAATCCCGGATCATGGAAGTGCTGAAGGGGTTTGCCACTGGCGATGAAGGAGTAAAAGATTACCGGGAGCTGGTACTAAAGGCACATCCCGATCTAAATGAGCAGACACTCCAGGAAAAATCCGAGCGGATCTATAAAAAAATCCTGCATGATTACAGCCGCTTTTCGGTCAGTACCATCGATGGTTTTGTCCAGAAGGTCATCCGTGGTTTTGCCTTTGAGCTTGGCCTGGATTCGGGCTATGCCCTCGAAATGAATTTTGACAAGGTGAAAAATGATCTGGCCGACAGGCTTGACCAGCAGCTGGATAATAATCCCAACCTGTTGCAGTGGATCATTGACCTGGCACTGGACAGGATCAGCAACAATATCAGCTGGAACTACAGGACCGAGCTGACTGACCTTGCGGGAGAGATCTTTAAGGAACGCTACCAGCCTTTCGACAACGCGATACAGGAACTGGTTCAGCATACCAACCTCAACGAATTGTTTAAAAACTACGGTAAAGAAACCAAAAAACATATCAGCTCCTTTGAAGAGATGGTGAGCCAGCTATCTGCAAAGGCTTCTGAATTGTTCGATTCTTCAGGCGTAAATCCTGATCATTTAAAAGGAAAATCCCGTTCGCCCCTCAACAACCTGAAAAGGATCGCAGCCGGTGAACTGGAAAAAATGGACAGCCTTACCAAATTAATAGATGAACCTGATGAATGGTTTAAACCGGGATCGGATATGTCGCTTTATGATTCGCTGAACCCCGTCATCCGGGAATTGAATACAGGCTATCTTGAACGGCTGCCAGAATATATTCTCGCACAGGCCTTCAACAAAAACCTGTATTACCTAAGGTTGATGCAGGAAATGGCAGTACTGCTGAAAATTTACCGCGAGGAAAGCGGCAACCTGCTGATCAGCGATGCGCAGAATTTACTTAAGGGGATTACAGGTGAGGATGACGATAACCCGGCCTTTATCTGGGAAAAGACAGGTAGCAGGTACAGGCATTTTTTATTTGATGAGTTCCAGGATACTTCTGCAAACCAGTGGGGCAACTTTAAGCCCCTGCTGAAAAATGCAATGGCCGAAGCCAATGGCAAGCTGATCGACCACCTGATTGTGGGGGATGTAAAGCAGTCTATTTACCGCTGGCGTAATGGCGATTGGAATATTCTGCATCAGCAGGCAAAACAGGACATTGGCGTTACCTACGTTACCGATGCCAGTCTCGAAGAAAACTATCGCAGTACAGAAAATATTATAGCGTTCAATAATTTGTTGTTTCGGGCATTGCCGATACTGATGCAGCAAAATATCAACGATACCATCAGCAGCCAGAGTTCTAATGCAGAGCTGAACATGTGGTGGGAAGAAAAGGGCTTCAACCAGATCATGACAAACGTCTATGCTGAGGCCAGACAAAAGATAAATCCAGGCACTGCTGCCGGAGGTACAATTGATATCAATGTGCTCAAAACAGATGCCGACGGGGCTCCGCTGAAATCAACAGGTTTCAAAGCCGAAGCCCTGCGCAAAATGGTAGAAACCCTGCAGCGCTTATTGCTCCTGGAGAAGCGTTACCGGCCAGGAGATGCCTGTGTACTTGTACGCTCCAATGCAGAGGCAATTGCAGTAGTGGATGCATTGATGGAAAACCAAATCAGTGTTATCTCAGGCGAAGCCCTGTTAATCGGGAATAACATAGCAGTAAACATGTTAATAGATACGTTGAAGGTGATGGCGGGCCTTACAGAAAACACAGCTTTGTATAAAGCAAACTGTATCAGTTTATATGCACAGCTGCAGGATAGGATCCTGAATCCTGCAGACTTGTTTAATCTGAAAGATAAAACCCTGGAAGAATTGCCGGCTGTACTTCCACAGGAACTTTGTACACACTGGCGCAGCTGGATGCAACAGCCACTTCCAGAATTGCTGGAAAAGTTAATGGCTGCTTACGGCTTAAATACCCATTCCGGTTCTATCCATCTGCCATATTTATTTGCATTGAGGGATCTCACAGGAAACATCGGCCGGCAGGGCGAAAAAGGCATCACCTCATTCCTGAAATACTGGGACGAGGAAGGCAGCAGGAAAACATTGCCTTCATCAGACAGCACCGATGCCGTGCAGGTAATTACGATCCATAAATCCAAAGGTCTGGCCTTTAAAGTGGTGATGATCCCTTTCTGCAACTGGGATATCAATGGAAAAACAAATTCCATATTCTGGGTGCCCGCCGCCAATACGCCCTATCACCAGTTGGAACGCATCCCTTTAAAATACAGCGCCAGTCTGGGACAATCTGCCGTAGCTATTCCATATTATGAGGAACTGCTCTATAACCAGATGGATGCACTGAATATGCTTTACGTAGCTACTACAAGAACTAAAGAATATCTCTATATCAGCACCTTTGGGAAAAAGACCGAAGGCAGCAGTACAATTGGCGACCTGCTCATCAAGGTAGTAGAAGATGGTCTTTCAGAAGAAGGAAGGTTCCTGCAGGATGAAGAGGTTGTAAAAAAGAAGAGAGATATACCAGCAGAAACTGTAAAACCAGAACAGATCAGCCTTACTCAGTATCCGGTTTCGGATCGGTTAACGGCTGTATTTAACAGTGACCTCAAGAGGAGAGAACTGGATATGCTCGGCGCAGCTTCGCCCGGCAGGGAAGGAAGTATCCTGCACGAGTTACTGGCCCGTACAGCTGATCTTGCAGATATAGAGTATGTGCTCGCGGAGATGCTCAATGAAGGTATCTTCAGGGAGGAAGAACTAACTTCCCTGCAACAGCAGGCCACAACGGTTTTAGCCCATGCTGATTTGCAGCGTTTGCTGAGCAGCAGTACCCAAACCGTAAATGAAAAGAGTATTATCGACCGCGATGGTAAAAGCTACCGCCCGGATAAAGTGCTGATATCAGAAAATGAAGTGATTGTGATCGACTATAAATTTACACAGAAGGAAAGTCCGGCCCACATCAAACAGGTACACGGATACCGCACACTGCTACAGGAAATGGGGTATCCGGCAGTAAGCACATATTTATTTTATGCCAATAGCGGCGAATTGAAACTGGTTTAAAGCATGGTGGCATTTTTAAAAGAAGTTGCAGATGATCTGGTAGCAAGGATGGGGAAAGACCTGCACCATGCTGCGGTGGTATTTAACAATAAACGGCCGGTTGCTTACCTGCAGAACCACCTGGCACAAACGATAGGAAAGCCATTCTGGAGTCCTTCCTTTTTTACAATACAGGAGTTTTTTGCATTGTCTACAGATCTGCAGGTAGCGGATGGGTTTACACAATTCTTTACGCTTTATCAGCAATACAACGAATTACTGAAAGAGGAAGGTGCAAAAGCTATCAGTCCTGATGTGTTTTACCCTGTCGCAAGGATCATCCTCAGTGATTTCGCCCAGATTGACAACGACCTGGTTAATGCAGACCAGCTTTTTGAAGAACTGAAAGATATTGCCGTGATAGAAAAGAACTTCCAGCACCTTACCGCGGAGCAGCAATCTTTTCTGGAGCAGTTCTGGACGTCCTTTTCTTCAGGAAAACAAAAGAACCACCAGGAACAGTTTATACGGATGTGGCGGAGAATGCCGGCTTTGTACAGGGGTTTCCATGAGGCACTTGCTGCAAAAGGGCTGACCTCCATGGCGCATATTTACAGGAAACTAGCCTTAGGCGAAGCAGAAAAGCCGGAATTTATTGATGATTTTGCAAAAGGAAAGCTGGTGTTTGCCGGATTTAATGCACTAAGCAATGCGGAAGCCATGATCTTTAAGCGCTGGAACCAGGATGAAAAAGCCCTCTTTTATTTTGATACAGACAACTATTATATGCAGGATGAGACCCAGGAAGCCGGACTTTTCCTCAGAAAAAATATTCAGAAGCTGGGTTTGCCCAATGCACTCGGTGAGAGCCGCGACCTGATCCGGTCGGTACAGAAAGAGATCAGCGTATATAAAACCCAGGGACAAACTGCGCAGGCAAAGATCCTGCAGCATGAACTGGAACAGGATTATCCTATGCTCGATGCATCAGATAATGCCGGAAAAATTGCGTTGATCCTGGCAGATGAAAGTTTGCTGCTTCCCGTACTGCAAACTATACCCACACATTATAAAGGAGAAGCTGGAGCAACAGTGCCGGTAAATCTTAACGTGACGATGGGATATCCCTTGCTGGCTACCTCCATATTCGGCCTTGCTGATATCTGGCTCAGCGTACAATCGCAATTATCTGCCGGAAAAAAAGATACCGTTCACTACCGGGAGGTAGAGGCTTTTTTGTCACACCCACTGGTCGGGCTTCCCCCAGACCTGCGCAATGAACTGCAGAAAAAAATACTTGAAGGGATTTTTGTAGAAATTGAGATGGATGTCCTCAAAGGCGCAGGAGAACTTTCGGGGATATTCTTTAAAAGACGAAATACCGGTGTAGCTTCCATTTCAGGCTTACTGGATGTGTTTACCCTGATCCTTCGTCAGCAGATTGCAGAAACAACGCTGAAACAAACCGAAGCAGACCTTTTCATCGCGACCATCAAGGAGCTAAACAGGCTTCATGATACACTAACTGAGTATACGAATGAGCTTCCTCTGCCATTTGTACTGTCGCTGATGCAGAAAGCAATACAGGGAATTGCGGTTCCTTTAAGCGGAGAACCTTTGGAAGGTGTTCAGGTAATGGGATTACTGGAAAGCAGAAGCCTTGATTTTGACCATGTGTATATCCTTGGGGTAAACGAAGGTATCCTGCCGCAGGTAAGCGTATCCCCGAGTTTTATCCCTGATAGTATCCGCAGAGCATACGGACTGCCTGTAATCGAAAATCAGGATGCGATTTCGGCCTATATGTTTTACCGCCTGCTGCAGCGTTCACGTAAGATCAGCCTGGTATATAACGGACAGGGTGATGAAAATAATACCGGTGAACCCAGTCGTTTTTTACGGCAGCTTGAATTTGAGAGCGGGTATACATTCAGGTATTTTGACCAGTCGCAAAACATAGCTACAAGCCACCATACCAAAATGGATATCATAAAAGAGGCTGAAATACTCAGCCGCTTAAATATGTATCTCGACCAGCAGGATCCTTCTTTACGGATTTCTGCCACGGCTCTGACCACCTATATGAACTGTCCCGTACAGTTCTTTTATAAATATATCGCGAAAATCGAAGAACCCAAAGAGCTGACTGAAAACCTGGAAGCCAATAACATCGGCTCGATGCTGCATTTTGTGCTGGAACGTTTCTATGAAGAGCTCAAAGCGGATGGCCCATACATCACCAGGGAAAGAATCGCGGAGCACAGGAAGCAACTCGACAGACTGGGAATAACAGCCTTTGCTAAAATAATGGCCGGCAATGAACACCAGCAGGTAAACCATAACGGAATGCAGCAGGTGGTACTGGCAATTGTTGCAGAATATGCGAATGTGATCCTGAATTATGATGAAATGCAAGCTCCCTTTTCTATACTCGACCTGGAAAGCAAAGATCAGATCAGCTTTAAGATTGGGGTCAATGGTGTGGAACGGTCGTTAACCATGCACGGTATTATCGACAGGGTAGACCTGAAAAACGGAATAACAAGGGTAGTGGATTATAAAACAGGCAGGGACGAGCTGGTTTATTCCTCATTGCATGATATTTTTGATGCAGACAGCGGGAAACAGAATAAGGCGCTGGTACAAACACTGTTCTATACTTATGTGTATGAGCAGGCCAAAGGTATTACCGGCATGGAACCCAATTTGTACCTGATCAGGAAGATGAGAAAAGAGGGTACACTTTTTTATTCGAGCGAAAGCAGAAAGCGCGTACACCTGCAGGTAGAACATTTAGCCAGCCAGAAGGACGAATTTATTGTGCTTTTAAAGTCAAAATTAGAAGAATTATTCAACCCCGGACTTCCATTTACACATACGACACAGACCGATAACTGCAAATATTGTCCGTATTTGTCATTATGCGGCAAATAATATGCTTGTTTAGGGCTTATTGCCAATATATTTTGGTGATTTTCGTTCTTAAAGGATTGTATTTAAAACACTACTTTATTATTAAGTTACAATAGTTATATTTGCGGCAGTTAACATTTGAATATACAATGAGAGAGATTCAATTTAGAGAAGCTTTGCGTGAAGCTTTGAGCGAAGAAATGCGTAAGAACGAAAACGTTTTTATGATGGGCGAAGAAGTTGCGCAATACAATGGTGCATATAAGGTAAGTCAGGGTATGCTTGATGAGTTTGGCGACAAACGTATCATTGATACACCCATTGCTGAGCTAGGTTTTACCGGAATCGGGATTGGTGCCGCAATGAACGGTTTAGTTCCGATCATAGAGTTTATGACTTTTAACTTCTCCCTTGTTGCAATCGATCAGATCATCAACGGTGCTGCTAAGATCTTATCTATGAGCGGTGGTCAGTTTTCTATCCCTGCTGTATTCCGTGGTCCTACAGGAAACGCTGGTCAGTTAGGTGCACAACACTCTCAGAACTTTGAAAACTGGTACGCAAACTGCCCGGGTTTAAAAGTTGTAGTTCCTTCTACGCCTTATGAGGCAAAAGGATTATTAAAACAATCAATTATCGATCCTGATCCGGTTATCTTCATGGAATCTGAAGTAATGTACGGTGATAAAGGTGAAGTTCCTGAAGAGGAATATTATATCGAACTGGGAAAAGCAAGAATTGTAAAAGAAGGAACTGATGTGACTATCGTTACTTTTGGTAAAATGCTTACCCGCGTTGTAAACCCTGCAGTTGAAGAATTAACCAAAGAAGGTATCAATGCTGAAGTTATCGATTTACGTACTGTACGTCCTATCGATTATGCAGCTATCATCGAGTCAGTTAAAAAAACCAACCGTTTGGTGATTGTAGAAGAAGCATGGCCTCTGGCTTCAATTTCTTCTGAGATTGCATTCAATGTACAAAGAAATGCTTTTGATCATTTAGATGCTCCGGTATTGCGTATCACTTGCGCTGACGTTCCGCTTCCGTATGCACCTACATTGATCGCAGCCAGCTTACCTAACGCAGAACGCGTAATCAAAGCGGTAAAAGAAGTAATGTACGTAACAAAATAAGCTATTTCAAACACAGTATATAGAATCCCGTTGGTTAAGCCCTGCGGGATTTTTTGTTTTAAACCTATTTTTTCAATATGAGTAGTCACTCAAAGATTATAGCTGCAGAATTGGCAGTTGCAGAAAAACAAGTTATTGCCACTATTGAATTACTGGACGAGGGGGCAACAGTACCTTTTATTTCGCGGTACCGGAAAGAAATGACCGGCAGTCTGGATGAAGTTCAGGTGGCTGCGGTGCGTGACCGTTTCCAGCAATTGCGTGAGCTGGACAAAAGACGTGAAGCTATATTAAAAGCTTTAGAGGCATTAGGGAAACTTGATGCGGAGCTTGAAGCGCAGATCAATGAAGCTGCCAATATCACGGTCCTTGAAGATATTTACCTTCCGTACAAACCGAAGAGGAAAACCCGGGCTTCTGAGGCACGCAGGAAAGGCTTGGAACCCCTGGCACTTGCCCTGTTTGCACAGGGGAAAATGAATTTGGAGGATGAAGCTGGAAAATACCTGAATACGGAACTGGGGGTATCTTCTTTTGAGGATGCACTAGCAGGTGCAAGGGACATAATAGCGGAGATGATCAGTGAAAATGCTGAAGTGAGAAGCGATATGCGAAAGTATTTTCAGCAAAAAGCGGTGATTAAATCTGCTGTTGTTAAAGGCAAAGAAGAAGAAGGAATAAAATACAAGGATTATTTTGAATGGGAAGAGCCGGTTAAATCTTCTCCTTCGCACCGTATTTTGGCAATGAGGCGTGGTGAAAATGAAGGTATCCTTAAACTTGAGGCTGTTCCCGAAGTTGAAGGAGCAATAGCTATACTGGAAAAACACTTTATCCAGGGTAATAATGAGAGTTCAAAACAGGTAGAACTTGCTGTACATGACAGTTATAAAAGATTGCTGGGGCCTTCAATGGAAACTGAGTTACGTTTGCTGTCCAAACAAAAAGCTGATGAGGAAGCTATCCGTGTGTTTGCTGAAAATGCAAGGCAGCTGTTGCTTGCCGCACCTATGGGGCAAAAGAATGTACTTGCTATTGATCCGGGATTCCGTACCGGATGTAAAGTTGTTTGTCTGGACAGACAGGGAAAACTACTGGAAAACACAACTATCTACCCGCATACCGGACAGGGAAATGTCAAGAATGCTGCGGATGCCATCCAGAAGTTATGTGTTAAGCATGAGGTTGAAGCTATTGCTATTGGCAATGGAACAGCTGGAAGGGAAACTGAAGTTTTTGTTAGAGGTCTTGGTCTTGCGGGAGTTCTGATCGTGATGGTGAATGAAAATGGTGCTTCTATATATTCTGCTTCTGAAGTGGCCCGGGAAGAGTTCCCTACGCAGGATATTACTGTTCGTGGCGCTGTTTCTATTGGCCGCAGGCTGATGGATCCGCTTGCGGAGCTGGTAAAGATTGATCCTAAGTCTATCGGGGTTGGACAATACCAGCATGATGTAGACCAGACCAAGTTACAGGCATCACTGGATGATACTGTAATGAGTTGTGTGAATGCTGTAGGTGTAGAGCTGAATACTGCATCAAAACAAGTGCTGGCTTATGTCTCCGGACTGGGACCACAGCTTGCACAGAATATTGTAGCTTATAGAAATGAACATGGTGCGTTTAAGAACCGCGAGAGTTTAAAGAAAGTTCCAAGACTGGGAGGCAAAGCCTATGAGCAGGCTGCGGGTTTCCTGAGAATCAGAGATGCAGCGCATGTGCTTGATGCCAGCGGTGTTCACCCTGAGCGTTATGCGCTGGTGAACCAGATGGCGAAGGACCTTGGGCATTCTGTAGATGATTTGCTGAAAGATGTTCAGCTGCAGAAGCAGATTAAACTGCAGCAGTATGTGAGTGATAGTGTTGGTTTGCCGACTTTAAATGATATTATGGCTGAGCTTGCAAAACCGGGACGTGATCCAAGGGAGCAGTTTGAAGCGTTTAGTTTTGCTGAAGGTGTAAATGAAATTGCCGATCTGAAGGTTGGGATGAAACTTTCTGGCATTGTGACTAATATCACCAACTTCGGTGCTTTTGTGGATATTGGCGTGCACCAAGATGGTCTTGTGCATACGAGTCAATTGGCAGACAAGTTTGTTTCAAACCCGAATGACGTTGTCAAAGTTAGCCAGCGGGTAGAAGTGACCGTGAAAGAGATTGACGTGGTACGCAAGCGGATTTCATTGTCTATGAAGAGCGAGAATGCGCCTAAGCAAGGTATATCTGAAAGAGCTGCTGGATTTAGAAAACCTGAAGGTGGTGTTAAAGCTCAGAACAGGCCCCAGGTGGCGCCGGGCAAAGGTCAGTCCTCTTCCGGCAGGCCGCAGAGGCCAGCGAAACCTGAACCTGAAGGCGATTTGCAGATGAAGCTTGCTGCGCTGAAGAATAAGTTTAAGTAAATCTAGGCTTTATTTAGCCTTAAACGTATTTATATCCTAAAGCCCCTACTCAGGGGCTTTTTTTGTTAAGCTTGAGGTCTCAATTTGTAACCTCCAAAGATGATCGTCAGGGATTACGTTACATGCCTTTCTGTTTTTACAGAACAGGGCGCGAGGATGTTGTCCTGTATCCTGAATAGTGAAAGAGCTATTCATGTAAACATACAAATCACCGGATCTATACATGGATACGCGAGATGGTGATGGCGCACAAACATTTATTTATCAAAGTTGAGCAGATTAAAAACAACTCATGAAGCATGATCAGAAAATAGTTTGTAATTTACATATCTAAGTAAATTCATCGAAAAAGAAGATGAGCCGCGAACAGCAATCGGCTTTAAAATATAGAGGTCAGCAAGTTCTTCATTTCTCCTTTATAACGTGTACTATTAATGACTAGTAGTCCTGGTGTGCAAACAGGCATTCTATAGAGTTTTACAAAGGTTCTTGTTCGGTATTCACAGCTTGTTGATGGGAGGTTGTCGGGGTGTTGACAGGCTCATTTGGCCTTTTTAGCCTGTCAACACCCTGTCAACCGCCTGTCAATCGCCTGTCAATCGCCTGTTAATAGCGAACAAAAACCCCGTTTAAACCGTGTAAAGTACTTATAATGACACTGTCAGTCATATTCCTTTATACTACAGATAGCTTACGTATCTTCTCCATAGTTTGGATTACAACACCAGGAGACGATTAGCAAAGTACCAGTAGTGCACCAATTCCCTGGGATCAGGTGCTCTTGTGCTGCAGTTGTAGTGCTGTTGTCCATAGTAAAGTATAGGCAAAACTACTAAAAAAGTTTTTCTTGCTGAAAATCATCAAGTTATGTAGGGTACACAAATGAATGTGCCAAATTGTTTGGCTGCATTGATATTTTTCCTACTTTTGCATCCCGCTTCGGAGGAAGGGAAACAGTGAAAGAGATAAAGAAGTTGGTTTTTTGAAAGGCGTGTAAAGAGAGATCGTTGTTAAGGTTTCAATATTTGAAAAGGTTTTAGGGCTTTGAAAATAAAAAATAAAAAGCTTGACAAATTAAAAAAGATTTCTACCTTTGCAGTCCCAACAAAAAAGGGAAACGCAGCACGGCGGATGCCGGAAAGCGAATAACACGATTGAAACGGTGAAACTTTAAACAAAGGCAGGAATACTAAGACCTGCTGAAACTGAGAGAATCATTGCAACATATAAAGGCCGCCGCGAGGTTAGTGCCGAGAAGTTCATTAAAGAGATGTCATTTATAAAACGCAGAGCGGGATAAACCAGTACAAGTTCAAAGTACATGGACCGCACTGATTTTTCAAGTTAGATCTGTCAG
>Ga0308163_10001410_pt1 | contig 26530 bp, 20 predicted proteins | sample PhyTR1_FD_201037 | JGI IMG/M metagenome (GOLD analysis project Ga0308163, IMG submission 201037) | Phyllosphere microbial communities from UC Gill Tract Community Farm, Albany, California, United States - DLSLT.R1 | ecosystem: Host-associated > Plants > Phyllosphere > Unclassified | place: USA... | reverse complement strand
CGTCAGCAGTTAGGGAATAAGCTCGGGATTTTGGATGACAGCCAGCTTGAAAAGCTGATGCCTAAACAGGCAGAAAATAGCAATGTCTATCAGGCGCCCCAGCTAAAACGCACAACCATGCGTATACTTATAGGGTTACTGGTACAAAATCCACAACTGGCTACACTTATACCCTCGCTGCAAGGTTTGGAGCAAGCGAAGCAACCAGGACTGGATCTTTTCAGCGAGTTAGTCACCACTTGCTTAGCCCAGCCGGGCCTGACAACAGGCCAGTTACTGGAACTTTATCGCGACAATAAGTTCTACCAACAACTTGAAACTCTGGCGACATGGAACCACATGATCGTAGAGGACATGGTCGAAGAGGAATTTCGTGCCACGCTAGCCAGCCTGTATGACTCGATTTTAGAGCAACGGCTTGAAACTTTGATTGCAAAAGCCAGGACGCATGGCCTGAGTCCAGAGGAACGCACCGAAGTGAGTTCCCTGAATCAGGTGTTAGCGAGAAAGAGTTAAAAATTTAATAACAAGAACATATATTTACCCGGATAACTCGAGTGACGGGAAGGCAGCTAACGCACCTGCGGCTCGAAGTATGACGGGTAAAACAGAACACGGCTTAAGTGCCGATAAAAAGCGGGGCACGGCCCTGCGCAGAGCCGCCCTGGTGGGCCGCGGCACAATAAACGCCCCTAACGTTATTGTTGGCGATGTTACCCGACCGACACCAACCCAAATACTCTGAAGTGTGGATACCGTCTTATGGAGCAAAACCCGCAGTCACAGCTTAAGCTACTTGTCACCCGTGGTAAGGAGCAAGGCTATCTGACCTATGCTGAGGTCAATGACCATCTGCCGGAAGATATCGTCGATTCCGACCAGATCGAAGACATCATCCAGATGATTAACGACATGGGCATCCAGGTTCTTGAAGAAGCTCCGGACGCCGATGATTTGATGCTGGCCGAAAACCGCCCAGATACCGACGAAGACGCTGCAGAAGCGGCGGCGCAGGTACTTTCCAGCGTTGAATCCGAAATTGGCCGTACCACCGACCCAGTGCGTATGTATATGCGCGAGATGGGTACCGTTGAACTGCTGACCCGTGAAGGCGAAATCGACATCGCCAAACGTATCGAAGACGGTATCAATCAGGTCCAGTGCTCCGTTGCTGAATATCCTGAAGCTATCACTTATTTGTTAGAGCAATATGACCGTGTGGAAGCAGGCGAAGTACGTCTGTCTGACCTGATCACCGGTTTTGTTGACCCGAACGCCGAAGAAGAAATCGCACCAACTGCGACTCATGTGGGTTCTGAACTGACCACTGAAGAGCAGAATGATGACGACGAAGACGAAGATGAAGACGACGACGCTGAAGACGACAACAGCATCGACCCTGAACTGGCTCGCCAGAAGTTCACCGAACTGCGTGAACAACATGAAGCGACACGTCTGGTCATCAAGAAAAACGGCCGTAGTCACAAGAGCGCAGCAGAAGAAATCCTGAAGCTGTCCGATGTGTTCAAACAGTTCCGTTTAGTGCCAAAACAGTTCGATTTCCTGGTTAACAGCATGCGTTCCATGATGGATCGCGTACGTGCTCAGGAACGTCTGATCATGAAAGTGTGCGTTGAACAGTGCAAAATGCCGAAGAAAAACTTCGTCAATCTGTTCGCCGGTAATGAAACCAGCGATACCTGGTTCGATGCGGCTCTGGCAATGGGTAAACCATGGTCTGAGAAGCTGAAAGAAGTGACCGAAGACGTACAGCGCGGCCTGATGAAACTGCGCCAGATCGAAGAAGAAACTGGCCTGACTATCGAGCAGGTTAAAGACATCAACCGTCGTATGTCGATCGGCGAAGCGAAAGCCCGTCGCGCGAAGAAAGAGATGGTTGAAGCAAACTTACGTCTGGTTATTTCTATCGCCAAGAAATACACCAACCGTGGTCTGCAGTTCCTTGACCTGATCCAGGAAGGTAACATCGGCCTGATGAAAGCCGTTGATAAGTTTGAATATCGCCGTGGTTATAAGTTCTCAACTTATGCGACCTGGTGGATCCGTCAGGCTATCACCCGCTCCATCGCCGACCAGGCACGTACCATCCGTATCCCGGTGCATATGATTGAGACCATCAACAAACTCAACCGTATCTCCCGTCAGATGCTGCAAGAGATGGGCCGTGAGCCAACACCGGAAGAGCTGGCTGAGCGTATGCTGATGCCGGAAGACAAAATCCGTAAAGTGCTGAAAATCGCTAAAGAGCCAATCTCCATGGAAACGCCAATCGGCGACGATGAAGATTCGCATCTGGGCGATTTCATCGAGGATACTACCCTCGAGCTGCCACTGGATTCTGCAACGTCTGAAAGCCTGCGTTCTGCGACGCATGACGTTCTGGCTGGCCTGACCGCACGTGAAGCGAAAGTTCTGCGTATGCGTTTCGGTATCGATATGAACACTGACCACACTCTGGAAGAAGTGGGCAAACAGTTCGACGTTACCCGTGAACGTATCCGTCAGATCGAAGCGAAAGCGTTGCGTAAACTGCGCCACCCAAGCCGCTCCGAAGTGCTGCGCAGCTTCCTGGACGATTAATCGTCCTCAGGCTATCAGCCAATAAAAAGCCCCGCCTTTCTCAGGAAATGGCGGGGCTTTTTTTATTATTTGAAGTTTAGGCTCAGGAATTAAGCGCATCGTAAAGTTCGCGGTAAGAGGCGGTCAGTTCCTCTAACGTCGCACGGTTCAGTCCGCTGGGATTAGGCAATACCCAGACCTCTGTGGCACCGATTTTCAGCGCCTGACGTCCCCAGTTCACTTTGCTGATCCCAAACGCTTTACTGAACGCCTGCTTACCCAAAACAGCCAGTGCACGCGGCTGATAGCGTTCGATTTTCTCCGTCAAAACCGCCCCGCCCTCACGCAACTCATCGCGTACCAGTTCGGTTGCTTCAACGGTCGGGCGCTCAACCAGCATCGTGATGCCACAACCCGTATCCAGCAAATGTTGCTCTTCTTCAGGCTTCAGCAAGCGCGCGGTAAAACCGGCCTGATAGATAACTTTCCAGAAGCGATTATTGGCATTAGCAAAATGAAAACCATGATGAGCGGTAGATAGACCAGGATTGATGCCGCAAAAAACGACAGAAAGATCCCTGGCGATAATATCTGTAATCATTATTCTTTCCTGAGATGTATTTACCGGAGTTATCGGTAAAAAAAGTCTGCGAATACAACATGCCAGAACTGTGCACAAAACACGCATACAAACCGAACACATATAGACCTGTAAGCAGAGTTTACCGTATAATCCCGCACCTCGGCCCTTTAGCTCAGTTGGTTAGAGCACGCGACTCATAATCGCTTGGTCGCTGGTTCAAGTCCAGCAAGGGCCACCAAATTTTAGTTTCAGATTCAAACGATTAAGCCACTTCGCAAGAAGTGGCTTTTTTGTTAGCTAAATTAATTGCCTCAAAAGTGGCTGCCTAAAATCAGAGCACGCCCTGCGCCAGCATGGCATCGGCGACTTTCACGAAACCGGCGATATTGGCGCCACGCACATATTGTGTCTGTTTACCTTCACCGCCGTACTCCACGCAGGAGTGATGGATATCCAGCATGATATGACGCAGACGCGCATCCACTTCTTCGGCTTTCCAGCTCAGACGTGCAGCGTTCTGCGCCATTTCCAGACCTGACGTCGCCACGCCACCGGCATTCGCCGCTTTGCCCGGTGCGAACAACACGCCCGCGTCGGTGAACAAGTCGGTCGCTTCAATGGTTGTCGGCATGTTCGCGCCTTCGGCGACGGCTTTCACGCCATTGGCAATCAGCACGCGTGCCGCATCGGCATCCAGTTCATTTTGTGTGGCGCAAGGCAGCGCGATATCCACCGGCACATTCCACGGCTGCTGGCCCTCGAGATAGGTCAGCCCGAGTTTTTCTGCATAATCGGCCACACGCCCGTCGCGGCTGGCTTTGATTTCGGTCAGCAGCGCCAGTTTCTCAGGAGTAAAGCCTGCTTCATCGACGACAGTACCGTTAGAATCTGACGCCGTAATCACCCGGGCGCCCAGTGACATGGCTTTTTCAATCGCGTATTGCGCGACGTTGCCGGAACCGGATACCGCAACGCGCATACCTTCAAAATCCAGACCATGGCGTTTGAGCATTGATTCAGTGAAATAGATCAGGCCATAACCTGTGGCTTCCGGGCGGATCAGACTGCCGCCAAACGACAACCCTTTGCCGGTGAACACACTGGCGGTGTTGTTGGAGAGTTTTTTCATCATCCCCGCCATATACCCGACTTCACGCCCGCCGACGCCGATATCACCCGCAGGCACATCGGTATCCGGACCGAGATGACGGTACAGTTCAAGCATCAGCGCCTGACAGAAACGCATGATTTCGCCTTCGCTTTTGCCTTTCGGATTGAAATCACTGCCGCCCTTCCCGCCGCCCATTGGCAACGTGGTCAGGGCATTTTTGAAAGTCTGCTCAAAGCCAAGGAATTTGAGGATTGATAAATTGACCGACGGATGGAAACGCATGCCGCCTTTATACGGGCCAATCGCCGAGCTGAACTGCACGCGCCAGCCACGGTTCACCTGCACCTGATTTTTGTCATCCACCCACGCGATGCGGAACTGAATGACACGCTCCGGCTCCACCAGACGTTCGAGTAAAGCAGAACGGCGGTATTGCGGATTTTGTTCGAGGAAAGGCCATAGCGTGGTCATAACTTCACGTACGGCCTGGGAGAATTCGACCTGATGCGGGTCGCGTTGTTGTACTGAGGATAAGAACTGTTCGAGGGATTGAATCTGATCCATTGATTTAAAACTCCGTCTGTAAGTGATGTTGTCTTTTTTTATTTACTGCTTATTTTTTGACTATGCATCGACTGACAAGCGGACATCAAGTGATTTATTTACCCGATTAAAACCCTAGGATTTGCGCCCTTCCAGCTTGAGTAATAACGCTTTGTTATCGAGGCCGCCAGCAAAGCCGGTTAACTTACCGGAAGCACCGATGACACGATGGCAAGGCGCCACAATGGAAATCGGGTTACGACCATTGGCAGCACCGACGGCGCGAACGGCTTTCGGACGGCCAATACGGCGGGCGATATCGCCATAACTGCGCGTCTCACCAAAGGGAATTTCCAGCAACGCCGCCCAGACTTCTTTCTGAAATTCCGTGCCGGTGAAATCCAGTTCCAGCTCAAAGCACGTACGTTCGCCTGCGAAATATTCGTTCAGCTGTTGCTCGGTTTTCAGCAGGATCGGAAACGACGGGTCTTCAATCATGTCGCCCAACGGCACACGCCCGTCGATTTCACATTCCCACAAAATGGCGGTCAGTTTGTCGCCTTTTGCCGCCAGCGTCAGCAGCCCGACCGGTGATGCCATTCGCTTGAATCTGTATTCCATCAGTCCCTTCCTTTGCGAGTTTTACGCCCACACTTTACCGGAAAGGCAGGAACTGACGACAATTATTTCAGGCCCAGCTGCGCACGCAGTTCGGCTTTTGCCGCGTCAAATTCCGTTTTGAAATCAGGCTGCTCTGCCATCTTCTGGGCGATCAGCGCCGCGCCGGTGCGGCTCATCACGGTATCAGAACGGTAATGGAAACCGGCCACCAGACGGTTTTCAGCGTAACCGGCTGCGCGGGTGAACAGCGCGTTGCGTTTTTCCGGCACCATTTCACCCAGCACCGTCGCCATCAGATAACCGATGGTGGAATGACCGGAAGGCCATGAACCGGATTTAGATTTTTTCAGCAGCGGATGAATTTGTTCATCCAGCATGTAAGGACGGGGACGGTTAAACGCTTTCTTGGCGTGATCGTCCACCACGTCTTCTGTCGCCACAATGCGTTCAAACAGTGCGGCGGTTTTCGGCAGTTTCGCGGCATCAAAATCCGGGCCCATCACATCGGCAAAACGCCAGACGTTTTCTTCAGCATCGGCAATCGCGGCTTTCTCTTGCTCAGGCGTACGGGTGGCCTGAATTTCCAGCAATTCTTTCAGTTCAGCTTTTGTCTGCGCCGAATCATCCGCCGGTGGCGCTGGCAGATATTGGGTCAGATCCAGTTCCTGACTGGTGATAAACGGTTTGGCTTCTTCAGCAGCCTGAACAGCAAAGGTGGAACCCAGAGTGAAAAGCAGCAGAGCGACGAGGGACTTACGCACGGTGAAACTCCTGATATTAGTTTGAATATCAGGAGAATAGAGAAAAAATGTGACGGTTAAATGACAGGCTTCAGCCCAGTAATCCCAGTTTGCCGGTCAGCTTACGCACCACTTTTTTATTCCCCGCCAGCGCGATGCCGAGCAGTTGCAGGTTATCCGTCGGCACAACAGATACCGCTTCACGAAATGCCGCGTAATCAGTGGTTTGCTGCCCTTCCACCGGGAAAATAATGCCATCCATTTCATCATCATTAAGCAGATGCTGATGAAGTTGTGTGAGTTGTTGAGCATCGGCCACTAACACGCTGATACCAATCGGGATCAGCCCCGGATGTTCCCGGTTATCAGCATCAATCAGCGGCGCGCCAACCAGAGACGGATGACGTTGTCCGAGCGTCAGCGCCAGTACCGCAGCGGCATTGGCGGCTTGTCCGGCGGCCAGTTGCTGGTTGATCACGATAACGCAGCGTTCAGGGGATGAGGGCAAAATTGTGGCAGGGGTATTCATGGTGACAGGCTCCGGTTCAGTTGAAATCTGAGCTTAACCTGTCACTTTTTCTCAATCTGGAAGATTTGTGCACAGACGCCGGTAATTCGCGGGCGTGAGCTGATACGCACGGCGGAACCAGCGCCCGAGATGACTCTGATCGGCAAACCCTAAGTCTGCCGCCACCGCTGCCGGCGTGCGTCCCAGCGCTAACCCTTCGCGGGCGCGGGTCAGTTTCAGCTGAATAAGATAAGCGTGAGGAGGCAATCCAAATTCGGCTTTAAACGCACGGCTGACCACAAAGCGGCTTTCGCCGGTCGCCGCCGCCAGTTGTTCGAGGCCAATGTCCTCGTGCAGATGGGCGTGCAGATATTCCCGCGCCTGATGCGCCACACGTGACCATGGCGCTTCGCCCTGCAAACGCGGCGGTTGCCAGGTGAGATGTCCACCCAGCGCGCTGAGTAATCCGTCGAGCGCGGTCTGCCGCACAATGCGCAGTTCTTTGCCATGCAACGCCTGAAACGCCACCGACGTCGCCTGCGCCAGCTGCGGATCCTGCGCTAAGGTATTTTCGAAACTCGGATCACCGGCAGACGACAGAGAATCACGCCGCGCCGCCAGTTCGCGGCTCAGCCATTGCGGATCGAGATACAGCATGTGGTAAGTAAAACCGCCGGGCTGCACGGCATCGCCATCGTGGATTTCGCCCGGCTCGAGCATAAACACTTTACCCGGCAGGCTCTGGTGCTTCTGGCGCCGGCAGCTGAACTGCTGCAATCCGTATTGCGTAACGCCGACCAGATAGCTGTCATGCCAGTGAGGATCGTAAGCATGGCCTTCGAAATGGGCGTGGATCGTCTCGATCCCGCTGTCTTTATCTTTCGATAAATCGACCCAGTTTGCAGACGCCATAAATCCCCCGCTGAATGAATTAACAACAGGGTAACAAATAGAAGGGAGAAAATGAAATGAGGAGATTTAGCGCCTCCCCTTCGCAGGGAGGCGCTAAGAAAACTTAGTGTTTCACGCTTTCAATAAAGGTTTTACGGGCGGTTTTAGAACCCAGACGTTCGGCTTCGTCCAGCAGTTTCAGGGCTTTATCCACGTCCCCTGCTTTCACCGCTTTCTTAATCGCGTCGTTGAAATAGGTTTCGGAATCACTGAGCATAGGTTCAGACGGTTTGACCGGGGCTGCCGCAGGCGCAGGTGCCTGGGTGCTGCCGACAACCACTGGCGCCGCTGCTGCTGGTGCAGATGACGGGAGGAACTGACCAATCATCACGTTACCGGTTTTCTGCTCGGCGGTGACTTTCAGGCTCAGCGTGCCGGTTGGGGTATGACGGGCAATCGGATCCGGGATATCCGGTACCGCGTTACCCACGCCAGCGGCAAAGGCTTTAGCCGGGTTAACCATCTGCGTCGTTTCAGCCAGATCCTGACGAGTGGTGTACACCAGCAGATAAATTTGTTTCTGACCCAGCGCTGGCGTCAGTTTCAGTGTGCCTTCCAGACGGTCACTGGAGACGATGCCCGGTTTCTGATACGGGAAATAGCTGGAAGGATAAAAGGCTGCCGGACGCATCTGCTCATCCAGCACCAGAACATTTGGCGCATACACGGTTTTACCGGTCGCGATACTGGTCAGCGTAATTTCAAGTGAACCCCGGTCGGCAGGCAATGCGAATGCCCCGACGGCGCCCTGAATTTGACCCTGATTAATCTGTGCGCTGGACGTTCCGAGCGTCACATCCTGCGTCACTGGCGGGACCAGCGGCGTCCATGAAAGGTTGCGTAAGGTCTGGCTGGAAATCGCCGGTGCGGTATTCGCATCATTCTGCGCCGCATTCACGACCGCAGGTGCAGCAGCCAGCAGGCTCAGCGACAGACACAGTGACAGCAGATTCTTTTTCATTATTGTTTCCTTTGAAATCACCATGAAGGCTGGCGGTTATCAGCGATAATCCGCCAGCCAGCACATCTTCTTTACTGCTTGTACTTTTGAAAACTGGCACAGGCCTCGAAGTCATTTGAGTTGCAGGAAGGCGGCAACTGAACTCATCCCCGGGAGCATACACAAGTATGTGACCGGGGTGAGTGAGGGCAGCTAACGCACCTGCGGCTCAAAGGACGAAGAGGATTACCACCAGATTTCCATCTGGGCGCCGAAGGTGACTTCGTCGTCATTACCACGGCTGAAGGTTCTTGTGCTGGTATCGTTCATCGCTAAGCCATTGTTTGCGCCGCTGTCAGTATCGTAGCCCCATTTTTCATCCCAGTTTGCATAAGTTGCAAACACGCGGATGGCCGGACGTGACCAGATGCTGTCGCCAGCCTGCCATTGTTGCGCCAGGGTAACTTTGTACTGACCGTTTTTGTCGCCGGTGCGCTGGGATTTCACGTTGTCGTAACCGACTTCCAGCAAGGTGCTCATGATCGGGGTCCATTTGTACATCGGACGGACACCGACGGTATACCAGGTTGTGCCGTTATTGTTATCGCGGTCAACATCCTGATACATCGCCACATACATCAGGCTCCAGGTATCGTTGAAGTCAATCGCACCGTGGTCGAGAACACGGATCATGCTGCCGTTGTTGTCGATGGCTGCACCGTTGGAGTGGCCGTTCGCTGCGCCCTGACCCGGATCAGTCATCGAATCAGAGGCGTATTGCAGGACGAATTTGTTGTAGCCGTTGTAGATGCTCTGCGTATGTTCTGCAGTCACCAGGAAGCCGTCTTTGGTCGCATTGTCCGCGAAGGAATAACCGTCACGCGCATTGGCACGACCGTAATCCACACCTAACTCCAGCACGCCGCCCGGGTTAGTTTGCAGGCCTGCCAGACGAACGTCGAACACGTCGTTGGACGTTGGCACTTCGTTACGCTGGTCAGCAATATAGCCGTATGAGCCGCCGCTTTCGGTGTTACGGGTCGCTGCCAGAGACAGTTTACCGAAGCCCAGATCCACATCTTCCAGACCCGCACCAGGACCTGAAATATCCCAGTAGTAGAAGTCGATCATGTGAACGTCATGACGTTGGTAGAAACGCTTACCGGCCCAGATGGTGGAACCCGGCAGCCATTCGATCAGGTTCTTACCCTTCACGTTTGCTTCGCGGAAAGCCGGATCGGTTGACTCCCAGTCATTCTGTTGTGATACGGAATACGCCACGTTGGTGTCGAAGTAGAAGCTCTTATCCCCTTCTTTCCACACTTCCTGACCGAGTTTTAACTCCGCATAGGTTTCACATTCGTTACCCAGACGGTATTTACTGTCAGCGCCTGTCGCTTTGAAACATTGCTGCTCGCCGCCGCTGCCAGTCCAGCCGATGCCCGAACGGGCATAACCGGTAAAATCGACTGCCATTGCTTGTGTAGAAAGGATTCCGGCAGCCACTGCCAGCGCCAGGGAAGAACTACGCATTGTAATCATCATTTTCTCCTGTAGGGGATCGCGTGCTTTCAAACACCAGATTCGGGATGTAACCGGCGACATGCAGTTCCGTCCTCGCGGAACAGATGGCAGCGGTGTGGTGGCAACCCGATGGCGAATGTTGCACCTTCTTCTACCAGCACCACGTCGTTCTGGCGGTACACCAGGTTCTGACGAATTGCCGGAATTTGGATGTGGATCTGTGTTTCGTTACCCAGTTGCTCGACGACCTGCACTTCACCGGAAAGCGTCACTTCCGCGACGTCGCTTGGCAGAAGATGTTCAGGACGGATACCCAGTGACAGGTTGCTGCCGACTTTGACGTCGGTGCCTTCGACAGGCAGCCAGACTTGCTGGCGGTTTGGCAACTCGACCTGCACACGTGCAGGTTCAGCACCGGTGACTTTCACCGGCAGGAAATTCATTTTTGGAGAGCCGATAAAACCGGCGACAAAACGGTTGGCAGGATAGTGATACAGCTCGAGCGGCTTACCGACCTGAGCGATATGTCCGGCATCGAGCACCACGATTTTATCGGCCAGCGTCATCGCTTCGACCTGATCGTGGGTCACGTAAATCATGGTGCGTTTCAGGCGCTTATGCAGGCGCGAAATTTCGATACGCATCTGCACACGCAGCGCGGCATCTAAGTTGGAAAGCGGTTCATCGAGCAGGAACACTGTCGGTTCTGCCACCAGCGTACGGCCAATCGCTACGCGCTGACGTTGTCCGCCGGAAAGCGCTTTCGGACGACGATCTAACAAGTGCGCCAGCTGCAACACTTCAGAAACCTGATTCACACGCTGATTGATTTCGGCTTTCTTCGCTCCTGCCAGCTTGAGGCCAAAAGACATGTTTTCAGCCACCGACAGGTGCGGATAAAGCGCATAAGACTGAAATACCATGCCGATGCCGCGGTCTGCGGGCGGCACTTCATTCATGCGTTTATCACCAATTTTCAGTTCGCCGGAAGTGATGTCTTCCAGACCGGCAATCATGCGCAGCAGGGTTGATTTACCGCAGCCGGATGGCCCGACAAACACCACAAACTCGCCCTCTTCGATTTCCAGATTGATGTCGCTGGAAATCACGGTTTCACCAAAGGCTTTGTACACGCTGTTAAGGGAAACGCTCGCCATCCTGAACTCCTGTACTTGCTGCCAGCGAGAAAACTCAATGCAACGAAGAGTGAAGGAATAGCCGCTAAGCGTAATCATCCGTAACAAAGTTTTTCATGGGGGAGGAGCAGGGAGGATGACGGATTCGCGCAACCGGATGAAAGTTCACAGCAAAAATCAAATTCGTGATCTGAATGGCAAAAAACGACGCATATTTTTGAGTGATGAACCACATAACGCCAGAGAGTGTCGGCGGGATCACATTCTGAGAGGCGGGGGCGTAGAGGGGGGGATGATGAAGCGTTGTCGGGTTGAATCCACACTGGCGTCGTACCCTGTCTTTTCCCGTCTCAGACGACAGAAAACCGACTCCTCACAGGAAATAAAAAGGATTGGATTATGACTCTCAGCATTAAAAAGATTGTTAAACAAACACTGGCACTCTCAGCGCTGGCTACGCTGGTGCTGTCATCTTCCGCATTTGCCAAAATAGAAGAAGGAAAGCTGGTCATCTGGATCAACGGTGACAAAGGCTACAACGGCCTGGCGGAAGTCGGTAAGAAGTTTGAGAAAGACACCGGCATTAAAGTCACGGTAGAACATCCGGACAAGCTGGAAGAAAAATATCCGCAAGTGGCGGCCACCGGCGACGGCCCTGACATTATCTTCTGGGCGCACGACCGTTTCGGCGGTTACGCACAGTCTGGCCTGCTGGCTGAAATCAGCCCGGATAAAGCCTTCAAAGACAAACTGTTCCCGTTCACCTGGGATGCAGTGACCTTCAACGGCAAGCTGATCGGCTATCCGGTCGCGGTTGAAGCGCTGTCACTGATTTACAACAAAGACATCATTAAAGAAGCGCCAAAAACCTGGGAAGAAATCCCAGCACTGGACAAAGAGCTGCGCGCCAAAGGCAAGAGCGCCATCATGTGGAACTTGCAGGAACCGTACTTCACCTGGCCAATCATCGCCGCTGACGGCGGTTATGCGTTCAAGTATGAAAACGGCAAATACAACATCAAAGACACGGGCGTGAATAACGCAGGTTCTCAGGCTGGCCTGCAATTCATCATCGATCTGGTGAAAAACAAACACATCAACGCCGATACCGATTATTCCATCGCCGAAGCCGCCTTCAACAAAGGCCAGACCGCGATGACTATCGACGGTCCGTGGGCCTGGTCAAACCTCGACAAGAGCAAAATCAATTACGGCGTGACGCTGCTGCCAAGCTTCCACGGCAAACCGTCTAAACCGTTCGTTGGCGTACTGACTGCGGGTATCAACGCCGCCAGCCCGAATAAAGAACTGGCGAAAGAGTTCCTGGAAAACTATCTGATCACCGACGAAGGTCTGGCGGTGGTCAACAAAGATAAACCGCTGGGCGCTGTGGCACTGAAAACGTATCAGGAACAACTGGAGAAAGATCCGCGCATCGCCGCCACCATGGCTAACTCCAAAAACGGCGAAATCATGCCTAACATCCCGCAGATGAGCGCCTTCTGGTATGCAGAACGCAGCGCCATCATCAATGCGGTGAATGGCCGCCAGACTGTTCCGCAAGCACTGAAAGACGTAGAAACACGCATTACCAAGTAATGCCGAAGCATTAGCTCAATGAACGGTGCGGGACTTACGCGTTCCGCACCGCCACCACAAGGATTGTCCTTATGCCAAGAGCCAAAAAACGGCCGTTCAGCAATGCGTTCAAATGGCTGGTCATCGCCCTGCTCGCCTGCTTTACCGGTTATCTGATCGTGCTGATGTATGCGCAGGGCGAAACCCTTTTTGCCGTTCTGACCCTGATTCTTTCCAGCGTCGGTTTATACATTTACGGCAACCGCCGCGCCTATTCGTGGCGCTATGTCTATCCTGGCCTCGCCGGGATGTCTTTATTTGTGCTGTTCCCGCTGGTCTGCACCATCGCGATTGCGTTCACCAACTACAGCAGCACTAACCAGCTGACGTTCGAGCGTGCGCAGTCGGTGCTGATGGACCGTCAATTTCAGGGCGGAAAAGCGCTTAATTTTGCGCTCTTCCCTGCTGGTGAAAAGTCTGCCGGTGATAAATGGCAGCTGGCACTGACGTCAGCGGATAACAGCGAGACGCTGGTTTCGCCACCTTTTGCCTTTAACGCTTCCGCGCCACAAACGCTGGAGATGCTCCCGCAGGCCGCCCCTTCGACGGAAAAAGCCGGTCTGCGCGTGGTGACACAAAACCGTGCGGCGCTGGGACAACTCTCGGCGAAATTACCCGACGGCGAAACGCTGCGCATGAGTTCACTGCGCCAGTTCTCCGGCACCCAGCCGCTGTACAAACTGGGCGACGATGAAAAGCAACTGACTAACGTTGAAACCGGCACAATCTACCGCCCGAACACAAAAACCGGCTTCTATCAGGCAGTAAACGCTCAGGGCGAATGGCAGGCCGAACAACTCAGCCCGGGCTTTACCGTCGGCATCGGCTGGGGCAACTTCCTGCGCGTATTGCATGATGAAGGGATCCAGAAACCCTTCCTGTCGATTTTCGTCTGGACCGTTATTTTTGCCCTGCTGACCGTGATCCTGACCGTTGCCGTCGGCATGGTGCTGGCCTGCGTCGTACAGTGGGAGGAACTGAAAGGCAAAGCTGCTTACCGCATCCTGCTGATCCTGCCTTATGCGGTGCCGGCCTTTATTTCGATTCTGATTTTCAAAGGGTTATTCAACCAGAGTTTCGGTGAGATCAACCTGATGCTCAGCGCGTTGTTCGGCATTAAACCGGCATGGTTCAGCGATCCGTGGACCGCCAAAAGCATGATCATTATCGTCAACACCTGGCTCGGTTATCCGTACATGATGATCTTGTGTATGGGCCTGCTGAAAGCCATTCCTGACGATCTTTATGAAGCTTCGGCAATGGACGGCGCCACGCCGATGCAGAACTTCTTCCGCATCACGCTGCCTTTGCTCATTAAACCGCTGACGCCGCTGATGATCGCCAGCTTTGCCTTTAACTTTAATAACTTCGTGCTGATCCAGTTACTGACCAACGGCGGGCCGGACATGCTCGGCACTACGACACCTGCCGGTCATACCGATTTGCTGGTCAGCTACACCTATCGCATCGCCTTCGAAGGCGGCGGCGGGCAGGACTTCGGGCTGGCGGCGGCGATTGCCACGCTGATCTTCCTGCTGGTCGGTGCGCTGGCTGTCGTGAACCTGAAAGCCTCACGCATGAAATTCGACTAAGGAGAAACAGACAATGCCCATGGTTAAACCTAAGTCGCAGAAAGTCAGATTGCTGGTCACGCACCTTTTACTGCTGTGTTTTCTGGCGCTGATCCTGTTCCCGCTGCTGATGGTATTCGCCATCTCGCTGCGTCCGGGTAACTTTGCTACCGGCAGCCTGATCCCGGATCAGGTCTCGTGGGATCACTGGAAACTGGCGCTCGGCATCGCGGTCACCAACAGCGACGGCAGCATCACGCCGCCGCCATTCCCGGTGATGTTGTGGTTATGGAACTCGATCAAGATCGCCGGGATCACCGCGGTCGGCATCGTCGCCCTTTCCACCACCTGCGCCTACGCGTTTGCCCGCATGAAATTCCGCGGTAAAAGTTCGCTGCTCAAAGGGATGCTGATCTTCCAGATGTTCCCGGCGGTGCTGTCTCTGGTGGCGTTATACGCCCTGTTCGACCGCCTCGGCATGTATGTGCCGTTCCTCGGCCTGAACACTCACGGCGGCGTGATCTTCGCCTATATGGGCGGCATCGCCCTGCACGTCTGGACCATCAAAGGCTATTTCGAAACCATCGACGGCTCGCTGGAAGAAGCCGCCGCACTGGATGGCGCCACCCCGTGGCAGGCTTTCCGTCTGGTGCTGCTGCCGCTGTCGGTACCGATTCTGGCCGTCGTGTTCATTCTGTCATTCATCGCAGCCATCACCGAAGTGCCGGTGGCGTCGTTACTGCTGCGTGACGTGAACAGCTACACCCTGGCGGTCGGCATGCAGCAATATCTGAACCCGCAAAACTACCTGTGGGGCGATTTCGCGGCGGCGGCCATATTGTCCGCCATCCCGATTACGGCAGTATTCCTGATCGCCCAGCGCTGGCTGGTCGGCGGCTTAACGGCAGGCGGTGTGAAAGGGTAAATGTAAGGCTAATGCGCTTTGTAGTACTTGATTAATTACCTGTGTCTTGGGCGGCTGAATAAGCCGCCTTTTTTTATTACATTCTCTAAATTCTAATAATTAACTCAATCATTTATAAGACTTATTCGCAAAGTCCAAGCTCTTTTCCTCCGATTTCACGAATATGCCTGAAGGCACTTTTTACCGAATCAATATCCTGCCCGCCTACCGCAAATTCCTCGAAACAATTTCGCCATTCGCGAACCGCTTTCCACACAGAATCAATTTCATTGATAGCCAGCTGACGGCTAAGGCCAAAACGCTCAGACCAGGAAACCGCATTAATCAACGTTGCTTCCCGGCCAAACTGGCCCACACCTAAATGAAGAAGACGAGAATAAGTGCCACTTGGGCGCGGAACAACGTCATATAAAGGGCTGAGACGCCATGCCAGAGAAACATATTGCGGGGGTTCCTGAGACGCAGAAACTGCCAACTGAGCGGGATCATCTATCAGAATAAAACCATGATTTCTTAAATGATCATCGTCGTTGTTAATTAAAATGTTAAATATCATTCGTTTAAACAGCTCAGTTAAATCCTGCTGAAGAAACTTTGCGTTCAGATGCATTCTCATGGCATCAGCCATATCCGCATAACTGCTTTTCGGCGAGTCCATCTCATGTAAGTCCATGAATGTCAGCGCGGAATTAAAATGTCGTCGTCCGACAAACTCACCACTCCCCACCCGGTCAAAGCGCTTTATCAGCATGGCAAAACGGTTATCACCCACTTCTTTCAATTGTGTAGGGGGAACATTCAGGCCGGCAACACGCGCCAGCTCCAGCGTTGCTCTTTCCACCGTAGGAATGTTAAGCCCACGATCATTTGGGGATGAAAATTTGGCTAGCCAATGTGTTTCGTCATCATCCAAAAGGGTAGCTTTTGGACGCATTCCCCCCATACTTGAACCCGCATCAAGAATATTGTGTAAGTTTGCCGGTACCGGAAGCCCTTGTTCAACCCGGTCGAATGCATCCTGAATATACCCAAGCGAGCGAATATCACTGGATTGAGTCAGTGCTCTGGTGGCCTCACCATCAGCGGTAATATCCAGAGCACCAACCCGATTAGCTCCTGCCTCCAGCAAGTAAACAGACTCTGGCAAAGAATTGGCTGGCATCCGGTTTTTAGCTTCTATCACTCGCCGCCCCCAGGAGTCTGGTGCAGCATCGCGGATCCCACCAAATAATGAGGTATTGGCAGGGAAAAGCTCCATTCGGGAAACATCCCGACCATTCAGAAAATTCAACGATATCGGATCAATTTCAATCGCGCCGTTTCTTTTCAAATACTTCAAACCGTAAATGAAACTACAGGAGAGTACTTCGGCTCCTGCTTCAGTCATTTTAAGTTTTCCTGCCGGAACAGCTTGTGAGGCTCCGGGTAAAAAGGCGTGAACCAGTAAAGTGCTTTCAGAAGTCATAATCTTTAAGTTCCCTCTCGGATAATGCACGGGCGCGCTGAGGTCTGATTTTCTCATTCATCGAATGTACGACGTTGTCTTCCCCTGATAAGAGGTCGGCCAAAGTTACCCCCGGACGAATGGCATCGAGATAACGCAGAATTTGTCCTATTGCGACACTTGTATCTCCATTCTCAATCCTGCTGACAGTATTTCTGCCAAGGTTAGCTCGCACCGCTGCTTCGGATTGCGTCATCTTTCGCGCAATCCGGCTTTCAGCGAGCAAGCGTCCCATGTCGCGGAGTTGCTGCAAAAGATTTTCCGATACCAGCAAAGATTGAGAACGCTTCATATTGCACCTTAAAATAAACATTATGTCATTAGTGATTACTTTAAGGTGCAATGAAAACTAAGCAAGATAAAGTTTGAAGTGCTGCGGAAAGCCTGACCGCAGTCTATATCAGGGTTTTGTTATTGGTTGATTTATAAACACAAATAAAAAAGGAGCACTCCCTCACGGCAGCACTCCCTTTTCACTTCTTTTTTAAACCTCAGCTTACCGAGACTTTCCGGCGGCGTTTATCGAGGTCTTTAATCAGCTTATTCACCTGCTCGTCGGCGAACATCTCTTCGAGGGAGGTGGACAGTTTACGGCGCCAGTTCGGGTATTCGTCGCTGGTGCCGGGCACGTTGACCGGCGCGTCCATGTCGAGCCAGTCTTCCGGTTGCAGGCCGAGCAAAGCACAGGCGCTGTCAGCGACGTAGCGTTGCAGGCCACGGTTGAGCACCGGCGTCATCTCCATCAATGCCGCTTTACGTCCGGTTTTTTTAGGGATGCAGTCGTAATGGTGTAAGCCGTCAAGCAGCCCCTGACGCGCACGGGCGCGGTCGGCGTACAGCTCCTGCAACACATCTTCATCGCGGTACAGTCCCAGCGATTTACCCAGCGCCAGATCGTCACTTTGCCAGTATCCGCGCAGCGTCGGCAGGTCGTGCGTGGTGATGGTCGCCATCGCCTGAACCGGATACGACTGCGGCGCACGGAAGTTGTTTTCCTCATCACGCTCGAAATACAGCACTTTGTAGGAATACACCCCGCCTTCGCGCAGCTTACTGACGATCTCCACCGGAACCGTGCCCAGATCCTCACCAATCACCATGCAGCGGTGACGCTGACTTTCCAGCGCCAGAATAGCCAGCAGATCGTCTACCGGATATTGCACATACGCGCCTTTATCCGCCGTTTCACCGGCCGGGATCCACCATAAACGCAATAACGTCATCACGTGATCAATACGCAACGCGCCACAGCTGGTCATGTTTGAACGCAGCAGATCGATAAACGGCTGATAGCCGCGTTTCACCATCACATGCGGATCCATCGGGCGCAGATCCCAGTTCTGACCCAGCGGCCCGAGGATATCCGGCGGTGCGCCGACCGAGGCTTTCAGGCAGTACAGCTCGCCATCGCCCCAGGTTTCCGAGCCACCTTCCACCACGCCGACGGCCAGATCACGGTATAAACCGATCGGCATGTCGCCCTGCTGGCTGACCTCGTAGCATTGGGAAAATTGCGTTTCTGCCAGCCATTGCAGCCAGAGGTAAAACTCCACATCCTGCGCTTGTTGTTCGCAGAAAGCGCGTACGGCCGGTCCGCGCGCATCATGATATTGCTCCGGCCAGCGGTTCCAGCCGAGCGCAACATCCGTCTCTTTCGCCAGATGTTCGTATAACGCGTCAAACGCCGCCTGCAGATACAGACTTTCCCCGCCCTGCTTCACAAAAGCGGCCAGCGATTTCACCTGCGGATCCTGCGCTTTACGCTTCAGGAATTGCGCGTAGGCCAGCCGTAATCCTTCGAGTTTGAGCGGCATCACTTCACCGTAATCCACCCAGTCGCTGGCGCGTACGGCCTGTAACCGTTGCTGCGTCAGCGGCAGATTCCACCACTGTTGCGCGGCTTCGCTCAGCCTGAAATCGTCGACGGCACTGACGTCGATATAAATCACGTTCAGCCAGCGGCGCGACGACGGACTGTAAGGGCTGGCCGCCACCGGATTGGCCGGATACAGCGCATGAATAGGATTCAGCCCGACAAACGCACCGCCACGCTCAGCGACCTTTTTCAGCAACAACCGGAGATCGCCGAAATCGCCAATCCCCCAGTTATTTTCCGAACGCAGCGTATAAAGTTGTACGCACGCGCCCCACAGCTTTTTACCCGCCAGCAACGCATCAGGTTCATAGCAACGTTTCGGGGCGACAATCACCCGGCAATCCCACTGCTGCGCATCTTGTGTCAGCGTCAGCTGGTGATAACCGGCAGGGATTTTGCCCGGCAGCGCCAGGGTCATTTTGCCGCTGATGCGCCCTTGCTGGGTTGCACCGCTTTCCAGTTTGAGTGTCCAGGCATATTCGCCTTCCCCCCCGACCGGCAATGCCAGACGGCTGCCGGAAACGAACACTTTCACCGCAGGAACCGGCGTCACTACCAGATGGCTTTCCGCCACCCAACCCATTGCGGCTAACAGCTCACGCTTAGTTTCGGGCGCAATCGCCTGCTGCTTACCGTGCGCGTTGATAAAACCAGAGGAAATACCCGCCTCCCTGGCGGCCTGCTCCAGTGCTTTGTTCTCCATGCGGGCTCCTTAACGTTTCGCCTGCCAGATCCGCTGCTGATAATCGCGGATCGAGCGGTCGGAACTGAACATCCCAACACGTGCCGTGTTGAGAATGGTTTTGCGCGTCCAGTCTTCCTGGTCGCGATACAGCACATCAACTTTTTGCTGCGCGGCGCAATAATCGGCAAAGTCAGCCAGCACCAGATAAGGATCGCCGCCACCCAGCAAACTGTCGAGCATCAGGCTGAAAGCCTGTTTGTCGCCATCGCTGAAGAAGCCGTTTTCCAGCTCTTTGAGGATCTTATCCAGGTGCTTGTCTTTCTTACGGATCTTGAGCGGATCGTAGCCTTTCGCCTGCAACGCTTTGACCTGATCAACCGTGTTGCCAAAGATGAAGATATTGTCTTCTCCGACCTCTTCAGCAATCTCGACATTCGCGCCGTCGAGCGTGCCGACGGTCAGCGCGCCGTTCAGCGCCAGCTTCATGTTGCCGGTGCCTGAGGCTTCTTTTCCGGCGGTCGAAATCTGCTCGGAAACGTCTGCGGCCGGGATCATCAGTTCAGCGACAGAAACGCGGTAATCCGGAATAAACACCACTTTGATGCGGTCGCGCACCAGCGGATCGTTATTCACTTTTTCCGCCACTTTGTTAATAGCGTAGATGATGTTTTTCGCCAGGTAATAACCCGGTGCCGCTTTCGCGCCGAACAGGAAGACGCGTGGCACCATGTCCATTTCCGGGTTATCACGCAGCTGACGGTAAAGGGACAGAATGTGCAGCAGGTTCAGATGCTGACGTTTGTATTCGTGCAGGCGTTTGATCTGCACATCGAAAATCGCGTCAGGGTTAAGCGTCAGCCCCATCACCTGTTTCACGTATTGCGCCAGTTTGATTTTATTCTCGCGCTTAATCGTCTGATAACGCTGACGGAATTTTTTATCGTCGGCGAAACTTTCCAGCCCTTTCAGGGCATCAAGATCGTTCACCCATTCGGTTTTCAGCGTGTCGTCAATCAGCGCAGACAGTGCCGGATTACACTGTTTCAGCCAGCGACGCGGCGTAATGCCGTTGGTGACGTTATGGAATTTGTTCGGCCACAGCTGGTGATATTCCGGGAACAGATCTTTCACCACCAGTTCGGAGTGCAGCGCCGCCACGCCGTTCACCGCAAAGCCGCTGACCACGCACAGGTTCGCCATACGGACTTGTTTGTTCTGGTGAACAGACAGTTTTTCCCACACCGCTTTATCGCCAGGCCACTGCTTTTCGACCACTTTTTTGAAGCGGGCATTAATGGCTTTGATCAGCGAGAAGTGGCGCGGCAACAGGCTGCGTACCAGTTTTTCGTCCCAGCATTCCAGCGCTTCAGGCATCAGCGTGTGGTTGGTATACGCAAAGGTCTGGCTGGTGATTGCCCAGGCAGCGTCCCAGTCCAGCTGATGCTCGTCGAGCAAAATACGCAGCAGTTCAGGAATGGCAATGGTCGGGTGCGTGTCGTTGAGCTGGATAACTTCGAATTTCGGTAAATCCTCAATTTTGCGACCGAGGAAATGATGACGACGCAGGATATCGCCTACCGAACAGGCGCACTGGAAATACTGCTGCATCAGGCGCAGGCGTTTACCGGCGTCGTGGTTGTCATTCGGATACAACACTTTGGTGAGCTTCGCCGCATCAATGCCTTTTTGCTCAGCTTTGAGGAATTCACCGTCGTTGAACAAGGTCAGATCAAACGGATGCACATCAGTCGCCTGCCACAAACGCAGTGGCTGGGTGACGCCATTTTTATAGCCGACCACCGGCAAATCCCAGGCTTCACCGCGCAGGGTGAACGCCGGATGCCATTGTTCTTCGCCATTCTCGTTCCTGATCAGTTTGCCGCCAAACGCCACGTCAACAGACAGCGAGCTGTTGTGGCTGAACCACGGATAGCTTTCGCGATGCCAGTTATCCGGCGCTTCCTGCTGTTTGCCTTCGCTGAACGACTGACGGAACAGACCGTATTGATAATTCAGGCCGTAGCCGGTCGCCGGTTGTCCGACGGTCGCCATCGAATCAAGGAAACAGGCCGCCAGACGCCCTAGTCCGCCATTACCCAGCGCCGGATCGGTTTCCTGCTCCAGCACATCGGCCAGCTCAACGCCCTGCTCTTTCAGCGCCTGGTTAACGGTTTCATACCAGCCGAGGTTGATCAGGTTATTCGCGGTCAGGCGCCCGATCAGAAATTCCATCGAAATATAGTTTACGTGCCGTTGCGGCTGTTTTGTCGCTTCAGGCGCAGGCTGCGCACTCAGCTGTTCGGAGAGCGCGGCACTGGTGGCCTGCCACCACTGATGCGGTGTCATATCCTGTGCCTGTTGCAAACCGAATCCCTGCCACTGGCGTTTTAGCGCGGCTAAAAACTGCGTCTTATCCAAAGTCACCTGCATTACATGCCTCTTTATCCGGGAATTTGTAGGGAAGTCTGATGTTGATTATCACTATGCTGACGCTTGTGCCTGTGAGCAGCATCATCCTGCCAAAGATTAGGCAGGGAGGAGAAACGGGGCGTAGCCGGAGGAGACGGGGGATCAGGGGGAAGCTCTGAAAATTTGTATTTAGAAGTGTGATGCAGAGCAACTTAACGGCATGTAAAAACGTAACATTCTTGCAATCAATGTTTCAAAGGAGGACTTTAGAAAAAGTGATTAATTACACGCTGCGAAATAATTATTACGCCTCCTGACTACCGTCAAAAGAATCGAAAAAAATGCTGATCCCGTCGAAATTGAGCCGCCCGGTGCGGCAGCAAAATACAGTGGTTCGCGATCGTCTGCTGACGAAGCTCTCGACTGCGCCAAATTACCGTCTGACCCTGGTCGCCAGTCCGGCGGGCTATGGGAAAACGACGCTGGTCGCACATTGGGCGGCGGGCAAAAGCGATCTCGGCTGGTATTCGCTGGATGAAAGTGACAATCAGCCGGAGCGTTTTGCCAGCTATCTGATTGCGGCGGTACAACAGGCTTGCGGCGGTCATTGCGTCAAAAGTGAAGCGCTGAGTCAGAAACACCAGTACGCCAGTTTATCGGCGCTGTTTGCTCAGCTGTTTGTTGAGCTTTCCGACTGGCACCGTCCGCTGCTGCTGGTTATCGACGATTATCATCTGATTTCTAACGATGCCATCCATGAAGGGATGCGTTTTTTCCTGCGTCATCAGCCGGAAAATCTGTCGCTGGTGGTCCTTTCGCGCACCCTGCCACCGCTGGGTATCGCCAATATGCGTGTCCGCGATCAGTTGCTGGAACTTAACGCCACGCATCTGGCCTTTACGCACCCGGAAACCCAGCAATTTTTCGACAACCGGTTGAAAGACCCCATCGATCAGGCCGACAGTGGCCGCCTGTGCGACGAAGTGGCTGGCTGGGCAACGGCACTCCAGTTGATCGCGTTATCCGCACGTCAGTCCACCACGTCGTCGCAACAGTCTACGCAGCAGTCCGCCCGCAAACTGGCCGGGCTGAATGCCAGCCATCTTTCAGAATATCTGGTGGATGAAGTGCTGGATCGCGTGGATGCGCCGACACGAGACTTTTTACTGCGCTGCTCGCTGCTGCGGTCAATGAACGATGCGCTGATTGTGCGCCTGACCGGCAGCGAAAACGGCCAGCAGCGCCTCGAGGAACTGGAACGTCAGGGGCTTTTCATTCACCGCATGGATGACACCGGCGAATGGTTTAACTTCCATCCGCTGTTTGCCACTTTCCTGCGCCAGCGCTGCCAGTGGGAACTGTCGACAGAACTGCCGGCCATTCACCGTGCCGCTGCCGAAGGCTGGCTGGCGCAAGGTTTTCCAGCCGAAGCTATTCATCATACGCTGGGGGCGGAAGACATCAATATGCTGCGCGATATTCTGCTGCAACACGCCTGGGCACTGTTCAATCAGAGCGAACTCGCGTTGCTGGAAGAATGTCTGGCCGCGCTGCCGTACGACCGCCTGATCCAGAATCCTAAACTGGTGCTGTTGCAGGCGTGGCTGGCACAAAGTCAGCACCGTTATGCCGAAGTGGAAACGTTGCTGGTGCGCGCCGAAAGTGAAATGCAGCAGCGCAATATCGTCATGGAACAGGAACTCGCGGCGGAATTTGATGCCCTGCGGGCGCAGGTGGCGATTAACGATGGCCGTCAGGATGAGGCGGAAAAACTTGCCGCAGACGCCCTGAAATATCTGCCGTATGAAAGCTATTACAGCCGGATTGTGGCGACCTCGGTCACCGGCGAAATCCAGCACTGCAAAGGCGATCTGACCCGCGCCTTGCCGCTGATGCAACAAACAGAACAGATTGCCCGCCGCTATGAAGCTTATCACTATGCGTTATGGGCATTGCTGCAACAGAGTGAAATCCTGATTGCGCAGGGCTTTTTGCAGGCTGCGTTTGAGATGCAGGATCGCGCATTTGAACTGGTGCGTGAACAGCATCTGGAACAGTTGCCGATGCACGAATTTTTACTGCGCCTGCGCTCGCAATTACTGTGGTCATGGTCGCGGCTCGATGATGCCGAAGACGCCGCCCGTCAGGGGCTTGACGTGCTGACCAACTTCCAGCCACAGCAGCAGTTGCAGTGTCTGGCAATGCTGGCGAAATGCTCCCTCGCCCGCGGTCAGCTCGATAACGCACATCACCATCTGCAACGCTGTGAAAGCCTGCTCAAAACCGGTCAGTATCACATCGACTGGCTGACCAATACCGATAAACCAAGGGTGATTTACTGGCAGATGATCGGCGACAAAGCCGCTGCCCGCCAGTGGCTGCAACAGGCGCGTAAACCCGACATGGCCGACAACCATTTCCAGCAAGGCCAGTGGCGGAATATCGCCCGTGTGCAGATTTTGCTGGAACAGTTTGATGAAGCCGAGGTGGTGCTCGATGAGCTGAATCAGAATGCGCGTCAGTTGCGCCTGACCAGCGATCTCAACCGCAATCTGCTGCTCAGCAATCTGCTTTACTGGCATACCGGCCGTAAAAATGATGCGCAGCGGGTGTTGATCGAAGCGCTGGGGCTGGCGAACCGTACGGGTTTTGTCAGCCATTTCGTCATCGAAGGGGAAATGATGGCGCAGCAGTTGCGACAGTTGCTGCAACTCAATCTGCTGCCGGAACTGGAACAGCGCCGTGCGCAGCAAATTCTGCGTGAAATTAACCAGCACCATCGTCATAAGTTCGCGCACTTCGACGAAGGGTTCGTCAACAAACTGCTGACCCATCCGCAGGTGCCGGAACTGATCCGCACCAGTCCGCTGACCCAGCGCGAATGGCAGGTTCTCGGGCTGATTTACTCCGGTTACAGCAACGATCAGATCGCCGGTGAACTCGATGTCGCCTCCACCACCATCAAAACGCATATCCGCAATTTGTACCAGAAACTGGGCGTCGCACACCGTCAGGAAGCGGTGCAGCAGGCGCAGCATCTGTTACAGGTCATGGGGTACGGCGCCTGATTCACCGGGTAACTCTCAGCGCCCTACCGTTATCGCACCCCACTCTTTTCATAACACATCATCAAAATAAGTTGATGTGTTATGCCTATTTTTCATTAGCGAACATATTTTGCTCAAAAATAAAATCCGGTGATATAATGTGACCGTCGTCACACTATTGTAATTCACCATTTCTTCAGAAAAGCCCGCTGCCAACCTGTTGTAACAGCCATCCGGCTGATTTTGGCTTTGTGTAAACGGCTGTAGTGAGTAAGGATTTTATCGATGGGTACTTTAACTGCCGGGATTGTCATGATGCGCTGGGAATTGCTGAGCGCCTTTTTGATGTTCTGCACCAGCCAGCTTAATATTGTTTGCCGCCAGTCCAGCCGCAATACCATGGCCTTTGTTTGCAGCGGTCTCGGCCTGACCGTGACCTGTTTCTTCGTCATGAGCCTGATGGGCATGAATTATGATGCCGCCGCCGTCGCGCAGTTCTGGGCAAACACGAAAGACGTTTTCTTTGATGTGATGAGCAAAACCCCGACCGATATGTCTTATTACTATTAATCCGATTCGCTCACAGCGTGTCGTTGAGAACAGATGAAAGAAAGGCAGAACATGATGTTCTGCCTTTTTTATTGCCCTGATAATGAACATTCAGACCAGCTTGCTGATTATTTGTTCACCTGCATATCATTTAATCCTAAATTTAGAAAAATGCGTGGCGTATCTGAGGTCTTTTTGTACGTGAGTTTCTGATTACCTGTAAATTGCAGTCTGCTCCGCAATGTAAAACGATATTGTGCGCAGGGCATAAACTATTCATTGCTAATAGTTGAAGGGTCGTATTAGATTCTCACCCATACTTTTCTTAGAATGATCATTGCTTTGTTTGCTTCAGGCTGCTGAATTTTCACCGGTTTGGCACCCCTGCTTATGGCTGAAGGAATTCCGATGAATACGCATCACGTGCTTGGCGCGTTAGTGTTACTGGTAAGTTCTGCTTCTTCGCTCGCCGTTGAAACGACGGGCATTCCCCAGGATCAGGTAAAAGAGCGCAATGCATTTATTGCGGACCTGATGAAAAAAATGACCATTGATGAAAAAATCGGTCAGCTGAATCTGGTCACTGTGGGGCCGGACTATCAGAAAGAAGCCATTATGGCTGACATCCGCGCCGGTAAAGTCGGTGGCGTGTTTAATACCGTCACTAAACCTGATATTCGCCGCATGCAGGATCAGGTCAAAGAAAGCCGCCTGAAGATCCCTCCGTTTTATGCCTATGACGTGGTGCATGGTCAGCGCACTATTTTCCCTATCAGCCTTGGCCTTGCCGCCAGCTGGGATATGCAGGCCGTCAACACCAGCGCACGTATTTCCGCACTGGAAACCGCAGCAGATGGTCTGAATATGACCTTCTCGCCAATGGTCGATATTACCCGTGATCCGCGCTGGGGCCGTGTCTCCGAAGGTTTTGGCGAAGACACCTACCTGACGTCCCGCCTGGCACATGAAATGGTGACGGGTTATCAGGGTAAAGACCCTTCCGCACCCGACGCCGTGATGGCTAACGTCAAACACTACGCGCTGTACGGCGCGGTGGAAGGCGGTCGCGAATACAACACCGTGGACATG
>Ga0308163_10001409_pt1 | contig 26546 bp, 21 predicted proteins | sample PhyTR1_FD_201037 | JGI IMG/M metagenome (GOLD analysis project Ga0308163, IMG submission 201037) | Phyllosphere microbial communities from UC Gill Tract Community Farm, Albany, California, United States - DLSLT.R1 | ecosystem: Host-associated > Plants > Phyllosphere > Unclassified | place: USA... | reverse complement strand
CCCACGAGGAGGTCAGGCCGTTCACCGCGAAGGCGCCGGCCACGCCGTAGGCGAAGAAGCCGACGGCGACGGCGGCGAAGCCGAGCGCGAACTTGCCGGCGATCGACAGGTCGCGCTTGCTGCGGCCAGCGGTGGTGTAGGCCCAGGCCAGCACCGGGCTCAGCACCATGATCCAGATCGCGTTCAGCGCCTGGAACTGGCCCGGCGACCAGGTCCACAGGTGGCTGCCGAACACGGTGAAGTCGAGGTCGACGTTACGCAGGGCGAACAGCGACAGCGAGGTCGACATCTGCTGGTAGAAGATGAAGAAGAGCACGGTCTGCAGGGTCAGCACCAGGGCCGCGGTCAGGCCGGCGCGCTCGCTCGGCTCGCTCTTGCGGATCAGGTGCACGAAGATGCCCAGCACGACGATGCCGGCCACGTAGACGAAGACACGCGCCAGCGCCTGGTATTCCAGGATCACGGCGGACAGGCCGACCACGACCACGCTGCCGGCCAGCACGGCGAGCAGCTTGCCGACTTCCAGCGGGCGCTCGTCCGGTGGCGAACCGACGTGGGCGATGGTGGCGCGCATGCTCAGCACGTTCAGCAGGCCCAGCACCAGGCCGACGCTGCAGACGGCGAAGGCGGCGTGCCAGCCGAGTTCGTTGCCATAGGTGGCGTTCACGTAATCCTTGATCCAGGGCGTGGCCAGCATCGACACGGTCGAACCGATGTTCACCGCCATGTAGTAGAGGGTGAAGGCGGAGTCGATCTTGGAATCGTCGCCGGCGTAGATCTTGCGCACCAGGTTGGCGGCGTTCGGCTTGAACAGGCCGTTGCCGACCACGATCACGCCCAGGGCGAAGAACATGAACCAGGTATTTTCGGACGGGACCGCCATCAGCGCGTAGCCGAGGGTCAGGATGACGGTGCCGAGGAACATCGAGCGCTTGGTACCGAGCACCTTGTCGCCGATCCAGCCGCCGATGGCGGGCGAGACATAAATCAGAGCGGCCGCCGCGCTCCACACCAGGTTGGCGCGGCTGTCGTCGAAACCGAGTCGCTGGACCATGAAGTAGACGATCAGCGCCTGCATGCCGTAGTAGCCGAAACGCTCCCACAGTTCGATCAGGAAGACTGTGGTAAACGAGCGGGTTTGCGAAAATTGCGCGTGTGGGGAGGGTAGGGTTTCTTGTTTCATGGGACTCCAGGGTCATGGCTGCACGCTTCGTGGGCGCGGCAAGCTGTGGATGCTACGCCAGAGCAAGGCCCGATGCAATAACGAAAGCAGGTGTCATTACACCTGTTGCTGGATCCTGGACACGCATTTTTACCAAAAAATATTGCACGGAACCTAATTCGAAGGTGTGGCCACCAGCCGTGGACCAGGAACCCACCGCCGCCGATGCAAGCGCACGCGTACTGCTCACTTCACACGCCCTCGACATGTCCGTAGCGATCAAGGCGGACGTTCAAATACGATGAATGTCAATAATCCATAAAAGCGTTTTGCATTCTTGGTCCGATAAAAACATTGTCTGGTCTTATTCTTCCTCCTTTACCAGGCAAGCGAAAGCGGCGGCCGAAAGCGCTTTCGGGCAGCGCATCGATTCCTTGTCCTGTATCGCATAGCGCCCGTACCTAAAGGGTGTTCATGATCATTGTGGTAAATCCGGAGCAATTCGCGCAATAGAATCATTCACCACGATTAAATAAGACATGCACGATTGAAATGCATTGGCATTTTCAACATTGCCAAGTAATGTATGGTTTAAACAAAGCGTGAACCGATCGTCAAAACCATGGCTGATTCGACCCCAGTAACCGTGAACGGATGCCGCGACGATGCCGCGGTGGCGGCCGTATTGCGCCAGCGCGGCAATGGCGCGGACGCGGATGGCGGGCGCGAAAGCGCGGCGCTGGCCGCGCTGGCCCAGCAGCTGGCCGACGATGCGCCGGCGTTGCTGCAGCGCGTGGCCGAGCTGGCGCGTGAGCTGTGCGGCGCCGATTCCGTCGTGCTGGCCCTGCATGACCCGCACGGGCAGGACGGCGACGGCAACGACGTCGACGCCGCGCAGCTGCGCTGGTGCGCCGTGGCCGGGCGCCTGGCGCCGCACCATGGCGCGCGCTGGCCGCTGCAGGCCTGCGTCTGCGGCGCCAGTATCCTGGCCGATTCCAGCGTGCTGTTCGACCAGCCGGCGCGCGAATTTCCTTCGATCCGCGCCACCGGCCTGTCCATCGGCGAGACCCTGGGCGTGCCCTGGCGCGTGGGCGGACGGGTGGCAGGCTCGCTCAACGCCATGATGCTGGACGGCGAGGCGCGCCGCTTCGACGCCGCCGACCTGCGCCGCCTGCGCGGCTGCGCCGCCTTCGCCGCCGCCATCCACCACGCCCACGGCGCGCTGGCCGAGGGCGAGGTCGAGGTCGAGGTCGAACGCCAGGTCGAGGCGCGCCTGCGCCCGGTGCTCGAGCGCGAGGAGCACCTGCAGCGCGAGGTCGCCGAAAGCCGCGCCGCCGAACGCGCGCTGCGGGCGCACAAGGCCCTGATCGACGCCACCCTCAGCATCCGCACCGTCGGCGTGCTGTATTTCGAGCTGCAGGGCGCGGTGCGCGACGTCAACCAGGCCTTCGAGCGCATGACCGGCTACAGCTGCCAGGAATTGCGCACGCTGGCGCACTGGAAGGACCTGACCCCGCCCGAGTTCTGGGACACCACCGAGCGCGCGCTGCGCGACCTGGCCGCGCACGGGGAGACCGCGCCGTACACCAAGCAGATGATCCGCAAGGACGGCAGCCGCTGGTGGGGCCTGTTCGCGCCGGCGCGCATCGGCGGCGACGGCGAGCACGGGTGCTGCGTGATGTTCGTGATCGACGTCAGCGAGAACAAGGCCACCGAGGCGCGCCTGGCCGAGAGCGAGGAACGGTTCCGTGCGATGGTCGAGGGTTTCGCCCAGGCGGTGTGGGAAAGCGATGCCCATGGCCGCAGCGTGGTCGCCTCGCCGAGCTGGAGCGCCTATACCGGCCAGCGCGCCGAAGCCTCGCTCGATCTCGGCTGGATCGACGCGGTCCACCCCGAGGACCGCGCCGCCGTGCTGCGCCAGTGGCGCGCCGCGGTCGGCCTGCGGCGCACGCTGAACGTGGAATTCCGGGTGCAGGTGGCGGCTGGCGGCTGGCGCTGGACCAATGCGCGCGCGGCGCCGCTGTTCAATCCCGACGGCAGCGTGCGCAAATGGGTCGGCATGCACATCGACATCGACGAGCGCCGCCGCACCCAGGCCCTGCTGGCCGAAAGCGAACGGCGCTACCGCATGCTGTTCGAGGCGATGGACGAGGGCTTCCTGCTCGGCAGCGTGGAATTCGACGGGGCCGGCCATCCGGTCGGCATGCGCTACACCGAGGCCAATCCGGCGGCGGTGCGGATGGCGAACATCGTCTACGTCGGCCCGGGCCAGCTGCGCGTGCGGCCCGAGCGCGAGCCGTGCTGGCTGAGCGCCTGCGCCCAGGTGGTGCGGACCGGCGTCTCCAGCCGCTCCCAGTGCTTCTCGGCGACGATGGCGAGCTGGTACGACTTCTTCGTGTTCCCGGTCGGCGGCCATGACAGCGCGCGGGTGGCGATCCTGTTCTACGACATCACCACGCGCAAGCGCACCGAGGATGCCCTGCGCGAGAGCGAGGGCCGGTTCCGCGCCCTGGCCGACGCCTCGCCGGCCCTGGTCTACCAGTTCGACGCCGACGGCAAGGTGATCTACCTGAACCAGCGCTGCATGGCCGAGGGCGGCATCGCCGCGGACGGCGGCGGCTGGTGCAGCATCGCGCCGCCGGCCGACATGGACGCCTACCTCGGCGACGTGGTGGACGCCATCCGCAACGAGGGCGCCTATACCCGCCGCATCGAGACCACGATGCGCGGCGGCGCGCGCCACTGGTTCGAGTCGCACGCCGCGCCCTGGTATTCGGGCGAGGGCGAGCACCGCGGCTACGTCGGCATCTCGCTCGACATCACCCAGGCCGTGCTGGCCGAGAACGCGCTGAAGGACGCCGACCGGCGCAAGGACGAGTTCCTGGCGACCCTCGCGCACGAGCTGAGGAACCCGCTGGCGCCGATCAGCAACGCGGTGCAGCTGATGCGCCGCCCGGACGGCCGGCGCCAGGCCGACCGCGTGGTCGAGATGGTGGGGCGCCAGGTGCGCCAGATCGTGCGCCTGGTCGACGACCTGATGGAAGTCTCGCGCATCACGCGCGGCAAGATCGACCTGAGGCTGGAGCGCCTGCCCTTCGCCGAGATCGTGCGCGGCGCGGTCGAGTCGAGCCTGCCGGCGATCGAGCGCGCCGGCCACCAGCTGGCGGTGGCGCAGCCGGACCAGCCGCCGATGGTGGAGGGCGACCGCGTGCGCCTGACCCAGGTCTTCGTCAACCTGCTCAACAATGCGGCCAAGTACACCGATGGCGGCGGCCGCATCTGGCTCGACGTGCGGCGCGAGGACGATACGCTGGTTGCCTCGGTGCGCGACACCGGCATCGGCATTCCCGAGGCCGAGCTGCCGCGCGTGTTCGACATGTTCGCCCAGGCCCACCGCGCGGCCGGGCGCGGGCAGGGCGGGCTGGGCATCGGCCTGACCATGGTGCGCAGCCTGGTCGAGATGCACCACGGGACGGTGGAGGCGCGCAGCGCCGGCAACGGCCAGGGCAGCGAATTCATCGTGCGCCTGCCGCTGGCGCCGGACCAGGCCGCCGACCCGGCGCCGGCGCTCGGGCAGGCGCGCGCGGCGGCGCCGCTGCACGGCCACCGGATCCTGGTGGTGGACGACAACCGCGACGCTGCCGATACGCTGGGACTATTGCTTGAAGCCGATGGGGGCGAGGTGCGCGTGGTCTACGACGGCCGCGCCGCGCTGGCCATGGCGGAACAGTTCATGCCGACCAGCGTGCTGCTCGACCTCGGCATGCCCGGCATGGACGGCTACGAGGTGGCGCGCAGGCTGCGCCAGGAAGAACGCTTCGCCGGCCTGCGTATCGTCGCGCTGACCGGCTGGGGCCAGGACGCCGACCGGCGCCAGACCCGCAACCGTGGTTTCTCGCATCACCTCACCAAACCTGTTGGCCTCGAGGAACTGCACGCGATCCTGTCGTGATACATCTTGATACAAATCGCTTGCGTATGCAGATCGCATTTGTTCCTTAGCGTGCGCTGGCTAACGTCAATATGCATGGTGGGCTGATACAGTGAAATCACGTCGACCACTGTTGGGAGGCAGCGATGACGTGGCTTTCACATTTTGTACGTTACCTGGGCGTCCTGAACGACCCCAGGCTCGCGCCCGAGACCATCGAAGGCTTGCCGCCGTTCGCGCTGCGCCAGGCGACCGACGCGCTGCTGGCCCAGGGCTGGATACGGACCTTCGAATACATGGGCGAGGACGCCTGGATCGAATACGCCCGCGTCGACCTGCGCAAGGGGCGCTCGAAGCTCAAGCTGGAATGGGACCAGGAAAGCGGCGGCAGCATCGCCGGCCCGCGCGCGGTGCTCGACGAGCTGCGGGTCCTGGATCCGTGGACCCATTTGCAGATGCGGCACGGGCCGCACTAGCGGTTTTTGGGCGAGGATGGCGGGCGCTTCCTGCCCGCCATGGGCATCCGCCCATCAGAACCCTTCGTCCGCTCCCAGATAACGCCACTGCCCGACCGGCAGCTCCCCCAACTTGACGCGGCCGATGCGCACCCGCTTCAGGCCCACCACCTTCAAGCCGACCATATCGCACATGCGCCGGATCTGGCGCTTGCGGCCTTCCTTCAATGTAAAGCTGAGCTGGTCGTCGTTCTGCCAGCGCACCTTGGCCGGCAGCAGCGGCTTGCCGTCCATCCAGAGACCGTGGTTGAGCTTGCGCAGCTCGGTATCCGGCAGGCGGCCCGGCTTGGTGTACTGCACGCGCACCAGGTATTCCTTTTCGATCGCGGTGTCCTGGCCGATCAGCTGCTTGGCGATGCGGCCGTCCTGGGTCAGCACCAGCAGGCCCACCGAGTCGATGTCGAGGCGTCCGGCCGGCACCAGCGAGCGCAGCTGGGTCGGGTGGAAGATCTCCGGCGAGGGATCCTCGGCCCAGTGGTTCTCGGGCTTGACTAGCACCACGGCGGGCTGGTAGCCGTCCTCGGCCTGGCCGCTGACGTAGCCGACCGGCTTGTTGATCAGCACCGTCACGCGCTTCGACTGCTCGGCCGCGGCCTGGCGCTCGACGGTGATCTTCTGGTGCGGCAGCACCTTGCTGCCCAGCTCGGAAACCACCTTGCCGTCGACCCGCACCCAGCCGCGGGCGATCCATTCATCGGCTTCGCGGCGGGAAGAAAGGCCCAGTTCGGACATGCGTTTGGAAAGGCGTACGGGTTCGGTCATGGTTCAAATTCTAAAGAAAAACTAAAAAACACCGTCGTCCCTGCCTTCGCAGGGGCGACGTGCTCATTGCGTGGGCTCAGATTCTAGATCTTCAGCGAGTGCAGGTGCCGCTCCGTCTCGAGCGGTTCAAATTCTCTGGAAAACTAAAAATACCGTCGTGCCTGCGCAGGCAGGGACCCAGGTTGCGCGCGGCTCGACGGCGCCGGCAACTTGGACCCCTGCCTTCGCAGGGGCGACGTACTTCTTGCAAACACCGGCGTTCCTGCCTGCGCAGGGGCGACGTACTGCTTGCCAACACCGTCGTTCCTGCCTGCGTAGGGCGACGTACTTCTTGCAAGCACCGTCGTTCCTGCCTGCGTAGGGGTGACGTGCTCATTGTGTGGCTCAAATTCTAGATCTTCAGCGCATCCAGCAATTCCGTCTCGAGCTGTACCTGCACCCGCTGTTGCGCCAGCGCCTGGCCGTCGATCAGGAACACGTCCTCGACACGCTCGCCCAGCGTCATGATCTTGGCGGTGTGGACGTTGATGCGGTAGCGCGCCAGCACGCTGGCGATGACGTACAGCAGGCCGTTGCGGTCGTTGGCGGCGATCGACAGCAGCCAGAACTGGCCGCGCTCGTCCGGGTGCAGGTCGACCGTCGGCGTGAACGGGAAGTTGCGCGACATGCGCGACAGGCGCGCGCGCAGCGGCGGGGTCAGGGGCTCCTGGCGCGTCAGCACGTCGCACAGCTCGTGCTCGATCAGGTTGATGATGTCGCGGTAGCTGCCGGCGAAATGCTCGTCGGTGATCAGGAAGGTGTCGAGCGCGTAGCCGTCCCGGGTGGTGTGGATCTTGGCGTCCAGGATGGAAAAATTCTTGCGGTCGAAATAGCTGCAGATGCGCGCGAACAGGTCGGTCTGGTCCTTCAGGTAGACGGTCACCTGCAGGCCTTCGCCGATCGGCGCCAGGCGCGATTTCACCACCGGCGTGTCGCGACCCAGGCGGTCGTGCAGGCAGCGCGTTTGCCAGGCGATGTCGGAGGCGTCATGGCGCAGGAAGTAGGCGATGTCGAGCTGCTTCCACAGCGCCTCGTGGTCGTGCGGGCCAAGGCCGAACAGGCGCAGCGTGGCCAGCGCTTCCTGCTGGCGCGCGCGCAGTTCGCGGTCGGCCGAGGGCGGCTCGCCGCCCAGCACGCGCAGGGTCGCCTTGTACAGGTCTTCCAGCAGCTTCGCCTTCCAGGCGTTCCACACCTTGGGGCTGGTGCCGCGGATGTCGGCCACCGTCAGCAGGTAGAGCGCGGTCAGGTGGCGCTCGTCCTTGACCAGGGCGGCGAAGGCCTGGATCACCTCGGGGTCGGACATGTCCTGCTTCTGCGCCACCTGCGACATGGTGAGGTGATGCTCGACCAGGAACACCACCAGCTCGGTGTCTTCCTCGGACAGCGCGTGGTCGCGGCAGAATTCCAGCGCGTCGGCCTTGCCCAGTTCCGAGTGGTCGCCGCCGCGGCCCTTGGCGATGTCGTGGAACAGCGCCGCCACGTAGAGCAGCCAGCGGTCGCGGAAATTGGCGATCAGCTGGCTGCAGAAGGGGTATTCGTGGGCGTGCTCGGTCATGGTGAAGCGGCGCATGTTACGCACCACCATCATGATGTGCTGGTCGACGGTGTAGACGTGGAACAGGTCGTGCTGCATCTGGCCGACGATGCGCCGGAAGTTGGGCAGGTAGCGGCCCAGGATGCCCATGTCGTTCATCCGCCGCAGCGCATGCACCAGCCCGACCGGCGCCTGCAGCACGCGCAGGAACAAGGCGCGGTGGCGCGGATCGAGCCGGAAGGCCTCGTCGATCAAGGTGCGCGCATGCCACAGCGCGCGCATGGTGCGCGCCGTCATGCCCTTGATGTCGGGACGCTCGGTCATCAGCACGAAGATCTCGAGCACGGCCGCCGGATGGCTATCGAAGGTGTCGTCGAAGGCGATGTCGATGAAGCCGCCGACTTCGTTGAAGCGCGGGTTGATCGGGACCGGCGTCGACGGCGTCGGGAACAGCTGGGCCTCGATGTTCTGCACCAGGATGGTGTTGAGCTGCGTGACCGCCTTGGCCGCCCAGTAGTAGCGCTGCATCAGGAATTCGCTGGCGCGCCGCTCGGGCGTGCCGGCCAGGCCGAAGGTCTCGGCGATCGCGGTCTGGACGTCGAACACCAGCCGGTCTTCGCGCCGCTTGGCGTGCAGGTGCAGGCGGATGCGGATGTCCTTGAAGGCGCGCTCCTTTTCCATCAGCTGGCGCGCTTCCTCGCGCGTGATCAGGCCGCGCATCGCCAGCTGGCCCCACGAATTGGCCAGGCCGGCGGCCTTGGCCACCCACAGGATCACCTGCAGGTCGCGCAGCGCGCCCGGGCTCTCCTTGACGTTCGGCTCCAGCGAGAAGGGGGTGAATTCGTACTTGGCGTGGCGCAACCGCATCTCGGCGGTCTTGGCGTGGAAGAAGGCCTGCGGGTCCATCGCCGCGTCGTAGCGCTGCTGCAGTTCGCAGAACAGTTCCTCGCTGCCGATGACCAGGCGCGCTTCCAGCAGGCTGGTCTGCACCGTGATGTCGGCCGCCGACTCGCTCAGGCATTCGTCCACGGTGCGGATGCTGTGGCCGATTTCCAGGCCCAGGTCCCACAGCAGCTGCACGAAGTTTTCCAGGCGCGCCTGGGTGAGGGCGTCGGGCGCGCTGCCGAGCAGCACCAGCAGGTCGACGTCGGAAAACGGGAACAGCTCGCCGCGGCCGTAGCCGCCCACGCCCACCAGCGCGGTGTCGGGCGGCAGGCCGGCGCCGCGCCAGGCGTCGGCCAGCACGGCGTCGACGCTGCGGCGCAGGGCGCGCAGCAGCTTTTCCGGCTTGCCGTTGTCGCGGAACTCGGCGAACACCAGCTGGCGCTCGGCCTTCAGGCGCTGCTTGAGCTGGAGCTGGAACTCGAGTTGGCGTTGCGATGGCGCCTGGTCGGCGCTGGCGTGGCTGGTCATGGCGGGCTTTCTGCGCGGGCGGCGCGCGGCATGCGGACGAGGGCGAAGGGCAGGCGGGCGCCGCCGGCAAAACTGCCCGGCGGCGCGCCGTGGGCGTGGATCAAACCGCCACGGCGTCGGCCTGCGGCGTGATGAAGGCCGGCGGCGGCGGCGTGCCGGCCGAGCTGGTCAGGACTTCGTAGCCGGTCTCGGTGACCAGGATCATGTGTTCCCATTGGGCCGACAGGCTGCGGTCGCGGGTCTTGATGGTCCAGCCGTCGGGCATCTCGCGGATCTCGCGGCGCCCGGCGTTGATCATCGGCTCGATCGTGAAGATCATGCCGGCCTGGATTTCCTCGCCGGTGCCGGGGCGGCCGTAGTGCAGCACCTGCGGCTCTTCGTGGAACACGCGGCCGATGCCGTGGCCGCAGAATTCGCGTACCACCGAGAAGCCGTTTTTCTCGGCATGCTGCTGGATCGCGAAGCCGATATCGCCCAGGTGGGCGCCCGGCTTGACCTTGCTGATGCCCAGCCACATGCATTCGTAGGTGACTTCGGACAGGCGCCGGCTCTGGATCGACGGTTCGCCGATCAGGAACATGCGGCTGTTATCGCCGTGGAAACCGTCCTTGGTGATCACGGTGACGTCGATGTTCACGGAGTCGCCGTTCTTGAGCACCTTGTCGCCCGGAATGCCATGGCAGATCACGTCGTTGACCGAGGTGCAGACGGCCTTGGGGAAGGGCGGGTAGCCCGGCGGGGCGTAGTTCAGCGGCGCCGGCACCGTGCCTTGCACATTGATCATGTACTCGTGGCACAGGCGGTCGAGTTCGCCGGTGCTGGCGCCGGCCTTGACGAAGGGGGTGATGTAATCGAGCACTTCGGCGCCGAGGCGGCCGGCGACGCGCATGCCCTCGATTTCTTCCGGGGTCTTGATGGAGATGGACATAGTTCTGCCTTGCAAACCGTATGAATCTGTGAATCTCCGCATTATAAGTGATCCGCGCCCCTGCGGACACCGCCGGGCGGCAGGCGATGAGCGGGTCGGGTGTGTCGGGTTGACGTGCAAGCTTGAAATCGAACCGGAATCCCGCTAGAATCTCGGGTTGCTCGTGTTCGTATCGAGCAATGTTGTAGAAATCGCATTTTTATCAAATCGCGAACGCGGTCGAAAAGGGTGCCCCCGAGGGGTGTGCTGGCCGTTGTTCAAGAAACCAACCCTGGAGAATTACATGTCTGTCACTATGCGCGAAATGCTGGAAGCCGGTGTTCACTTCGGCCACCAGACCCGTTTCTGGAACCCGAAAATGGCGCCGTTCATCTTCGGTCATCGCAACAAGATCCACATCATCAACCTGGAAAAAACCATGGCGATGTACCAGGATGCGATGAAGACCATCAAGCAGATCTCCGCCAACCGCGGCACCATCCTGCTGGTCGGCACCAAGCGCCAGGCCCGCGACATCATCGCCGCCGAAGCGCAGCGCGCCGGCGTGCCTTACGTCGACCAGCGCTGGCTGGGCGGCATGCTGACCAACTTCAAGACCATCAAGACCTCGATCAAGCGCCTGAAAGACATGGAAGCGCAGATCGAATCGGGTGAAACCGAGAAGATGAGCAAGAAAGAAGCGCTGATGTTCTCGCGCGAACTGGTCAAGCTGCAGAAATCGATCGGCGGCATCAAGGACCTGGGCGGCGTTCCTGACGCAATCTTCGTCGTCGACGTCGGCTACCACAAGGGCGCCATCACCGAAGCCGGCAAGCTGGGCATCCCGGTCATCGGCGTGGTCGACACCAACCACTCGCCGGAAGGCGTTACCCACGTGATCCCGGGTAACGACGACTCGTCGAAGGCCATCACCCTGTACGCACGCGGCGTCGCCGATGCGATCCTGGAAGGCCGTGCCAACGCCACCAACGAAGTCGCCGAAATGGTCAAGTCGGCCGACGACTTCGTCGAAGTGTCCGAGCAAGCGTAATGCATTGACGGCAGGCGTTCGCCTGCCGGTCGAGGGAAGGGGCGCCGGGCGCCCCTTTTTTCAAACGGACTCAGCAGAATATTGCGCGGATGGCGGCGCGCCGCGATCCGCATCTCAGATTACCAATTAGGAGAACACAACATGGCAGCGATTACTGCAGCGATGGTCGGCGAACTGCGCGCCAAGACCGATGCCCCGATGATGGAATGCAAGAAAGCACTGACCGAAGCCGAAGGCGATCTGGCCCGTGCTGAAGAGATCCTGCGCGTCAAACTGGGCGGCAAGGCATCGAAGGCAGCATCGCGCATCACCGCCGAAGGCGTGGTGGCGGCTTACGTGAGCGGCAACATCGGCGCGCTGGTCGAAATCAACAGCGAAACCGACTTCGTCGCCAAGAACGACGACTTCATGGCCATGTCGAACCTGGCAGCCAAGCTGGTCGCCGAACACAACCCGGCCGACGTCGCCGCCCTGGCCGCCCTGCCGGCCGGCAATGGCCAGACCTTCGACGAACTGCGCAGCGCCCTGATCGGCAAGATCGGCGAGAACATGACCGTGCGTCGTTTCCAGCGCTTCGAAACCACCGGCAAGCTGGCTTCCTACCTGCACGGCGCCCGTATCGGCGTGATCGTCGACTACGAAGGTGCGGACGAGCAGGTCGGCAAGGACGTCGCCATGCACATCGCCGCGATGAAGCCGGTTGCCCTGTCGTCGGAGCAGGTTCCGGCCGAACTGATCGAAAAAGAGCGCTCGGTTGCCCAGCTGAAAGCCCAGGAAGATGCCGACAAGGCAAGCGCCGAAGGCAAGCAGCCGCAATCGGCCGAGATCGTCGCCAAGCGTATCGACGGTTCGGTGCAGAAGTACCTGAAGGAAGTCTCGCTGTTCAACCAGGCTTTCGTCAAGAACGACAAGCAGACCATCGAGCAGATGCTGAAAGCCAGCAACGCCAGCGTCAAGGCGTTCACCATGTACGTGGTCGGCGAAGGCATCGAGAAGAAGGTCGACGACTTCGCAGCCGAAGTCGCAGCCCAGATGGCTGCCGCCAAGCAGTAATCAGCAAGACGGGCCGCAAGGCCCGTTTTTGCAGGTGGGCATGCCGGCCACCGTAACGTTGCGTTACGTAATTGCGATGGTGGGCACGGGGTGCCCACCCTACAATACGCGTGATGCGACGTCTGGAGGGGCACGATGTGTCCAGCCACCGTCCGCGGCAGCGAGCCTGCCCGCAGACGAAGCTGCCGGGAGCGTTCCCCGGCAGCCAGAACCGGATTTGAAACACATCTATTTAGGAGCCCCATTCATGACAAAACCAGCCTACCAACGAGTCCTCCTCAAACTGTCTGGCGAAGCGCTGATGGGTGACGATCCGTTCGGCATCAATCGCGCCACCATCGAACGCATGGTCGCCGACGTCGCGGAGGTGTCGAAGCTGGGTGTGGAGCTGGCGGTCGTGATCGGCGGCGGCAACATCTTCCGTGGCGTGGCCCCGGGCGCGCAGGGCATGGACCGCGCGACCGCCGACTACATGGGCATGCTGGCCACCGTGATGAATGCGCTGGCCCTGGCCGACGCGATGCGCCAGCAGGGCATCGTCGCGCGCGTGATGTCGGCGATCGGCATCGAGCAGGTGGTCGAGCCCTACGTGCGCCCGAAGGCGCTGCAATACCTCGAAGAAGGCAAGGTGGTCGTGTTTGCCGCCGGCACCGGCAATCCCTTCTTCACCACCGATACCGCGGCGGCCCTGCGCGGCGCCGAGATTTCGGCTGAAATTGTGCTGAAGGCAACCAAGGTCGATGGCGTATATACTGCCGATCCGAAGAAGGATCCGCACGCCACCCGCTACGAGTCGATTTCCTTCGACGAAGCGATCGCCAAGCACCTGCAGGTGATGGACGCCACCGCGTTCGCCCTGTGCCGCGACCAGAAGCTGCCGATCAAGGTGTTCTCGATCGTCAAGCCGGGCGCGCTTACCCGCGTGATCATGGGCGAAGACGAAGGTACACTGGTACACGTTTAACATTATCTGAAACACAGGAGAGCAGCATGTCCGTAGCTGACGTCAAAAAGAATGCCCAGGACAAGATGGTGAAGTCCATCGAAACCCTGCGGGCCAACCTGGCCAAGGTCCGTACCGGCCGCGCCCACGTTGGCATCCTCGACTCCGTCATGGTCGATTACTACGGTTCGCCGACCCAGCTGTCGCAGGTCGCCAACCTGACCCTGATCGACGCGCGCACCATCGGTGTCCAGCCTTACGAAAAGAAGATGCTGAACACGGTCGAGAAAGCGATCCGCGAATCCGACCTGGGCCTGAACCCGTCCTCGTTCGGCGAAATGATTCGCGTGCCGACCCCGGCCCTGACCGAAGAGCGCCGCAAAGAGATGGTCAAGCTCTGCAAGTCGGAAGCCGAAGACGCCAAGATCGCCGTGCGCAACGTGCGCCGCGACGGCAACGAGCAGCTGAAGAAGCTGGTCAAGGACAAGGCCATCTCGGAAGACGACGAGCGCCGCGCCCAGGACGATGTCCAGAAGATGACCGACAAGGCCGTCATCGACATCGACAAGCTGGTCGCCGAGAAGGAAAAGGAAGTCATGACGGTGTGACGCACGCTGCCGGCCATCGTGCCGGCGCTCGTCGGGGAAGGGCGGACCGGCCGGTGCCGGTCCGCTCCCGTTGTTTTTGCGGTAAGCTGTCGCCGCAACCGCGTCGCCGATCCGGATTCGCCGGTCGGCCGCTTCTGGCCTGATTTATGATTTTCAAGAGTTCGACCACTGCCGTACCCGAGGCGCCGCTGGTGCCGCGTCATATCGCCATCATCATGGACGGTAATGGCCGCTGGGCGACCAAACGCCTGCTGCCGCGCGTGGCCGGCCACGTCAAGGGCCTGGATGCCGTGCGCAAGATCGTCGAGGCCTGCGTCGAGCGCGGCGTCGGCTACCTGACGCTGTTCGCGTTTTCCTCGGAAAACTGGCGCCGCCCGGCCGACGAGGTGTCCTACCTGATGAGCCTGTTCGTCAGCGCGCTCGAGCGCGAAGTCTCGAAGATGCACGCCAATAACATTCGCCTGAAAGTGGTGGGCGACCTGTCGCGCTTCGACGCCAAGCTGCAGGACATGATCGCCAACGCCGAGCGCAAGACCGCCAACAACACGCGCCTGACCGTCTCGATCTGCGCCAACTACGGCGGCCGCTGGGACATCATGCAGGCCACCGGCAAGATGGTGGCGGCCAATCCGGGCGTCACCGACTATACCGAAGAGATGCTGGCGCCGCACCTGGCGATGGCCTATGCGCCCGAGCCCGACCTGTTCATCCGCACCGGCGGCGAAGAGCGCATCTCGAATTTCCTGCTGTGGCAGCTGGCTTATGCCGAGCTGTACTTTACCGACACCTTCTGGCCGGATTTTTCGCCCGAATCGCTCGACACCGCGATCGCGTCCTACCAGAACCGGGAACGCCGCTTCGGCCGCACCGGCGAGCAGATCGCCAACAACACCAAGACAAACTGATGCTCAAGACCCGCGTCATCACCGCCGTCGTCCTGCTGGCAGTCCTGCTGCCCATCCTGTATTTCAACAATTTCACCGCTTTCGCGCTGGTGGCGATCGCCTTCTTCGGCGCCGCGGTCTGGGAATGCTTCCGCCTGTTCAATCCGGGCACCCAGAACGCCCACATCATCGCGCTGCTGTGGACCGCGGCCTTCGCCGCCGCGCTGTTCACCGACCGCATCAACACCTCGTTCTGGGCCGCGCTCAGCCTGGCACTGTGGATTGCCCGCTTCGTGCCTTCGCTGAAGCTGGGGCTGCCGCCGCTGGGCGCGCCGGCGAATACGCTGCTGAGCCTGGTCTACGGTTTCGCCGTCGTCGGCTGCTTCGCGGCCATCGTCGAGCTGTATTCGTTTTCGCCGCTGTTCCTGCTGTCGGTGCTGGCGATCGTCTGGGTGGCCGACATCGGCGCCTATTTCTCCGGCAAGGCCTTCGGCAAGCGCAAGCTGGCGCCGTCGATTTCTCCGGGCAAGTCCTGGGAAGGCGCGATCGGCGGCGGCATCGCCGTGCTGGTGCTGGCGTCGCTGTCGGTGCTGTTCGGCGGCGACGTGTTCGAACGTACCTTCGCGGTGCGCGTCCAGCACGCATACGGCTGGGCGGCGCTGCTGGCCGTGCTGGTCCTGATGGTGGCCGCCAGCGTCGTCGGCGACCTGTTCGAATCCCAGCTCAAGCGCCGCGCCGGCATGAAGGACAGCAGCAATCTGCTGCCCGGCCACGGCGGCGTGCTCGACCGGATCGATGCGCTGATTCCGGTATTGCCGCTGGCAGCCCTGATCGGCTCGCGGCTCTGAGCCTGAAGGCCACGGCGCCGCAGTCGCGCGCCGTGCCGATGCGGCCGGCGCTTGCGCCGGACCGCGCTTAACGGAACCGAGGAACGTTTCATGCAACGCATCACCATCCTGGGCGCCACCGGTTCGATCGGCGCCTCGACCCTCGACGTGCTCGCGCGTCATCCCGAGCAATACAGCCTCCACGCCCTGTCCGCGCACACGCGGGTGGACGAACTGGCGGCGCACTGCCGCGCCTTCCGTCCGCAGCGCGCCGTGGTCGGCACGCTTGAGGCCGCCGTGCGCCTGCGCGCCTTGCTGGCCGACCTGCCGATCGATGTCGCCCATGGCGAACAGGCGCTGTGCGAGATCGCGTCCAGTCCGGACACCGATACCGTGATGGCCGCCATCGTCGGCGCCGCCGGCCTGGCCCCGACCCTGGCGGCGGCGCGCGCCGGCAAGAAGGTATTGCTGGCAAACAAGGAGGCGCTGGTCATGTCCGGCCAGCTCTTCATGGACGCCGTCAAGCAGCACGGCGCCACCCTGCTGCCGGTCGACAGCGAGCACAACGCCATTTTCCAGTCGCTGCCGGCCCATTACGCGCGCGATCCCGACGCCGCCGGCGTGGCGCGTATCCTGCTGACGGCTTCCGGCGGCCCCTTCCTGCAGCGCGAGGTCGAGACGCTCGAACACGTGACGCCGGACGAGGCCTGCAAGCATCCGAACTGGTCGATGGGCCGCAAGATCTCGGTCGACTCGGCCACCATGATGAACAAGGGTCTCGAGGTGATCGAGGCGCACTGGCTGTTCGGCGCGCCGGCCGACAGGATCGAGGTATTGATCCATCCCCAAAGCGTGATCCACTCGATGGTATCCTACGTCGACGGCTCGGTGCTGGCCCAGCTCGGCAACCCCGACATGCGCACGCCGATCGCCCACGCACTGGCGTATCCGGAGCGTATTGCGTCCGGCGTGGCCCAGCTCGACCTGACCCAGTGGGCGGCGCTGCAGTTCCACCACCCGGACCTGGCGCGCTTCCCCTGCCTGGCGCTGGCCTTCGACGCCTTGCGCGCCGGCGGCACCGCGCCGGCTTTGTTGAACGCCGCGAACGAGGTCGCGGTCCAAGCCTTCCTGGAGCGCCGTATCGGCTTCCGCGACATCGACCGCGTGGTGCGCCAGGTGATGGACGAAAACCCCTGCGGTGCCGCTTCCGGCATCGAGGCCGTGCTGGCCCAGGACGCGTGCGCCCGCGACGCGGCCTCGCGCATCGTGGGCGGGCTCCGACGAGGAGGGTAATACCATGACCCTGATCTCCACCGTGCTGGCGTTTTTGCTGGCACTCGGTCCCCTGATCATCTTCCATGAACTGGGCCACTACTGGGTGGCGCGCCTGTGCGGCGTGAAGGTGCTGCGCTTCTCGGTCGGCATGGGACGCATCGTCTGGTCGCGCCGCTTCGGCCCCGACCAGACCGAATGGGCCATCTCGGCGCTGCCGATCGGCGGCTACGTCAAGATGCTCGACGCGCGCGACCCCAGCACCGCCCCCACCGACGACAAGGACCTGGCGCGCGAATTCACGCGCCAGAACGTCTGGAAGCGCATCGCCATCGTGGCCGCCGGACCGATCGCCAACTTCCTGCTGGCGATCGTCGTCATCGCCGCCATCTACGTCAGCGGCAAGGACGAACCGGGCACGCGCCTGCGCGGCATGGCCGAAACCTCGGCGGTCTACCAGGCCGGCGTGCGCGGCGGCGACGCCGTCACCGCGGTGGACGGCGACCCGGTCCAGTCCTGGACCGAGCTGCGCTGGGCCATGGTGCGCGCCGCGCTCGACAAGCGCGCCGCCGAGCTCACGCTGCGCGGCGCCGACGGCACGCCCTACCGCGCCGTCATCCCGCAGGAAAAGATGGCCGCCCTGAACGTCGACAGCGACATCATGGGCCTGCTCGGCCTGCAGATGTGGCGGCCGCGCGCGCTGGTCGACAAGGTGCTGCCGGGCGGCGCCGCCGAACGCGCGGGCCTCAAGCCCGGCGACCTGGTGACGGCCATCGACGGCAAGCCGGTACGCGACGGCATCGCCTTCATCGAGGCGGTGCAGGGCGCACCCGGCCGCACGCTGCAGCTCGACGTGGAGCGCGGCGGCCAGCAACTGGCGCTGGCGCTGCTGCCCGAGCGCGATCCGGCGCGCGGCATCGGCGTGGTCAAGCTGATGGTGGCGCAACTGCCCGAGATGGTGGAAGTGCAGGCCGGCCCGCTGCAGGCGCTGGCGCGCGGCGCGCGCCATACCTGGGACGTCAGCACCATGACCGTCAAGATGCTCGGCAAGATGATCGTCGGCGAGGTCTCGCTGAAGAACGTGAGCGGTCCGATCACCATCGCCGACGTGGCCGGGCAGACCGCGCGCGCGGGCGCCCAGCCCTTTCTCGAGTTCATCGCGTTTATCAGTATTACCCTCGGTGTAATGAATCTGTTACCAATTCCCGTTCTGGATGGGGGCCATTTGCTGTATTATTCGCTGGAAGTTTTGACCGGGCGCCCCGTGTCCGCGCGTATCAACGAGATCGCGCAGCGCGCCGGGGTAGGCCTGCTGTTCATGCTGATGGCGCTCGCCGTCTTCAACGACCTGGTGCGGCTGCTTTGAAAGGGGACTTCGGCCACGGAGTCTTCGTCACGGCGGCATAAGCACGGGCGAAGAACACGAAACGTTGTCCAATGACTGACCCATTGATCCAACCGATGAAATTACAACCTGATCGTTTTGCCCTGCCGCGCATTGTCCTGCGCTCTCGTCGCAGCATGGTTGCCGCGGCCGTGCTGGCCGTGTGCGCCGGCCATGCTTCCGCCGTCGCCCCCTTCGTCGTGAAGGATATCCGGGTCGAAGGCATCCAGCGTACCGAGGCGGGCACGGTGTTCAGCTACCTGCCGGTGCGCGTGGGCGAGACCTTCGACGACGACAAGGGCACGGCGGCGATCAAGGCGCTGTACGCGACCGGCTTCTTCAAGGACGTGCGCCTGGAAGAAGAAAACGGCGTGCTGGTGGTGCTGGTCGAGGAACGTCCGGCGATCGCCGCGGTCGATTTCACCGGCACCAAGGAATTCGAGAAGGACATGCTGGTGAAGGCCCTGCGCGAAATCGGCGTGGGCGAGACCAAGATCTTCGACAAGGCTTCCGTCGACCGCGCCGAGCAGGAGCTCAAGCGCCAGTACCTGTCGCACGGCCTGTACGGCGTCAAGATCACCACCACCGTCACCCCGATCGAACGCAACCGCGTGAACGTCATGTTCAACGTCGACGAAGGCGATGTCGCCAAGATCAAGGGCATCAACATCATCGGCAACAAGGCCTTCAAGGACAAGGAACTGCGCGCGCTGCTGCAGTTGAACACCTCCGGCTGGCTGACCTGGTACTCGAAGGCCGACCAGTACTCCAAGCAGAAGCTGACCGGCGACCTGGAGTCCATCAAGTCCTGGTACCTGAACCACGGCTACCTGGAAGTGAACGTCGAATCGACCCAGGTGTCGATCACCCCGGACAAGAAGGACATCTACCTCACCATCAACATCACCGAAGGCGAGAAGTACACCGTCTCGGGCATCAAGATGGATGGCGAAATGTTCGGCCGCGAAGAAGAACTCAAGCGCCTGATCCTGCTGGCGCCGGGCCAGACCTATTCGGGCGACCTGCAGGAAGCCTCGAACAAGCGCATCGCCGACCGCCTGGCGAGCTTCGGCTACGCCTTCGCGAACGTCACCGCCAACCCGGAAATCAACCGCGAGAAGCGCGAAGTCGCCTTCACCTTCTTCGTCGATCCGGGCAAGCGCGCCTACGTGCGCCACATGACGATCTCTGGCAACACGATCACCCGCGACGAAGTGATCCGCCGCGAATTCCGCCAGTTCGAAAGCTCCTGGTACGATCCGAACCGCGTGAAGCTCTCGCGCGACCGCGTCGACCGCCTCGGCTACTTCAAGGACGTGACCGTCGAGACCCCGGAATCGCAGGGCACCACCGACCAGGTCGACGTCAACATCGCCGTGGTCGAGAAACCGACCGGTAACTTCATGATCGGCGGCGCGTTCTCGCAGGCCGAGAAGTTCACCTTCACGGCCTCGGTGACCCAGGCCAACTTCGCCGGTTCGGGCAACACCGTCGGCATCGAGCTGGACACGAGTAAATACAACCGTACGATCTCGTTCTCGCAGACCAATCCGTACTTCACCGACGAAGGCATCTCGCGCGCCTTCCAGCTCTACCTGCGCACCTCGCGTCCGCCGGCGATCAACATCGGTTCGTACACCGTGCGCCAGCTCGGCGGCAACATGACCTTCGGCGTGCCGTTCTCCGAGATCGACACCGTCTATTTCGGCGTCGGCGTCGAGCGCACCCAGCTCGAGACCGACGAGAGCTCGCCGACCCTGTACAAGCAGTTCGTGTTCCAGAACGGCGGTCCGGCATCCGGCGTGGGCACCGCGCGCACCAACTCGATCCCGTTCACGGTGGCCTGGGGCCGCGATTCGCGCGACAGCGCTATCACCCCGACCCGCGGCCGCTACCAGCGCGCCAACCTGGAAATCGACCTGCTGGGCGACGCCAAGTACTACCGCGCGATCTACGAGCAGCAGTGGTATCGTCCGCTCACGCGCTGGATGACGCTGGCGCTCAAGGGCGAACTGGACGTCGGCCATGGCCTCAGCGGCAGCAGCTATCCGGTGTTCAAGAACTTCTACGCCGGCGGTATCGGTTCGGTGCGCGGCTACGAGAGTTCGTCGCTGGGTATCGTCGACCCCTATACCTACGATGCGCTGGGCGGCGCCAAGCGCATCATCGGCAACGCCGAGCTGCAGTTCCCGTTCCCGGGCAGCGGCCAGGACCGTTCGCTGCGCTGGTTCACCTTCGCCGACGCCGGCCAGATCTACCAGGAAGGCCAGAAGCTGCGTCCGTCGGAGCTGCGCAGCTCGGCCGGTATCGGCCTGTCGTGGATTTCTCCGGTGGGTCCGCTGAAGTTGAGTTATGCTAAGCCCTTGAACGCCAAGCCGGGCGACCGCCTGGAACGTTTCCAGTTCCAGATGGGTACCGGCTTCTGATACGGCGCGCCGGTTTGCCGGCGCAAGCCAACCATAAGGAATGCGGAGAATGATGTTGAAAAATGCGATTGCCTCGTTGCCCGCCAAGGCGGGCTCGGCCCTGGTGCTGGCCGCCCTGTGCGCCGGCGCGATGGCGCAGGCGCATGCGCAGAGCGTGCCGAGCCGGATCGGATTCGTCTACACGGAACGGTTGATGACCGAATCCAAGCTCGCCAGGCTCGCGGACGAAAAGATCCAGGCCGAATTCTCCAAGCGCCAGAAGCAGGTCGACGAGATGATCAAGCGCTACAAGGACAATCGCGAGAAGTTCGACGCCGATGCCCCCAAGCTGAACGACATCGACCGCACCCGCCGCACGCGCGAACTGCTCGACCTCGAAAAGGACGTGCAGCGCATGCAGCGCGAGTTCAATGAAGACCTGATCCAGCGTAAGAACGAAGAGCGCACCGCCATCGCGCAGCGCGCCTTCAAGCTGATCGAACAGGTGGCGGAACAGGAACACCTCGACGTCGTGCTGCAGGAGTCCATCTGGACCAACCCGCGCATCGACATCACGGACAAGATCCTCAAGCTGCTCGACAAATAAGCGGGCGGTTTTATTGCCTGGCATCACGAAGCCGGCCTCGCGCCGGCTGTTTTACAACCAGACACGGAATAATCACGATGGGCACTCGACTGGGCGATTTGGTCGAACGCTTCGGCGGACAACTGGTCGGCGATCCCGACCTCGAAGTCCAGGGCATTGCCCCGCTCGATAGCGCCGACGCTTCCCACCTCAGCTTTCTCAGCAACAGCAAATTGCGCGCACTGGCGGCGCAGAGCAGCGCCGCGGCACTGATCGTCGCGCCGCTCGACGACGCCACGGTGGCCACCACCTATGCGGGCGCGCGCATCGTCACCACCAACCCCTACGCCTATTTCGCGCGCGCGGCCCAGTATTTCGCCGCGCAGGACGAGATCGTGCCGGCGCCGGGCATCCACCCTTCGGCCGCGGTGCACGCCTCGGCCATCGTCGACCCGACCGCGCACGTGGGCGCGCATGTCACGATCGAGGCCGACGCCGTCATCGGCGCCCACGTCGTGATCGACGCCGGCTGCTACATCGGCCGCGAAGCCGAGATCGGCGAGGCCAGCCACCTGTTCGCCAACGTCACCTTCCACGCGCGCTGCAGGATCGGCAAGCGCGGCATCCTGCATTCGGGCGCGGTGATCGGCACCGACGGCTTCGGCTTCGCGCGCGACGCCGGCGTCTACCTCAAGATCCCGCAGACCGGCCGCGTGCTGCTGGGCGACGACGTCGACGTCGGCGCCAACACCACGATCGACCGCGGCGCGATGGCCGACACCGTCATCGAGGATGGCGTCAAGCTCGACAACCAGATCCAGATCGGCCACAACTGCCACATCGGCGCCCACACGGCCATGGCCGGCTGCGTCGGCGTGGCCGGCAGCGCGAAGATCGGCAAGCATTGCACCTTCGGCGGCGCCGCGATGGTGCTGGGCCACCTGGAAATCGCCGACAACGTCCACATCTCCTCGGGCAGCATGGTGTCGCGCTCGGTGCTCGAGCCGGGCCAGTACACCGGCTTCTATCCGCTGGCCAAGAACGCCGAGTGGGAGAAGAGCGCCGCAATCGTGCGCAACCTGTCGCAAATGCGCGAGAAGATCCGCGTGCTGGAAAAACAGATTCGAAACCTGACGGAACAAGCAGAACAAAAATGACTACCACCGAAGTGAAGACCGAAGCGACGACCGCCGAGTCCAAGACCCTGTGCATCAACCAGATCAAGGAATACCTGCCGCACCGCTATCCGATGCTGCTGGTGGACCGCGTGGTCGATTATGAGCTGGGCAAGCGCATCACCGCGATCAAGAACGTCACGGTCAACGAAGAATTCTTCAACGGCCACTTCCCGCACAAGCCGGTGATGCCGGGCGTGCTGATGATCGAAGCCCTGGCCCAGACCGCCGCGATCCTCTCCTTCATGACCATGAACGTCAAACCGGACGAGAATTCGGTCGTGTACTTCGTCGGCATCGACAACGCGCGCTTCAAGCGTCCGGTCGAGCCGGGCGACCAGCTGCGCATGGAAGTCGAGATCCTGCGCACCTCGCGCGGCATCTGGAAGTACAAGGCCCAGGCCAGCGTCGACGGCAAGGTGGCGGTGGAGGCGGACCTGATGTGCACGATCCGCGCCAACGAAGCAGCGGGACAGTAAGATGAGCAAGATTCACCCGACCGCGATCGTCGACCCCAAGGCCGAGCTGGACGGCTCGGTCGAGGTCGGTCCGTACTCGATCGTCGGCCCCAATGTGCGCATCGGCGCCGGCACCGTGGTCGGCCCGCACGTCGTCATCGAGGGCCACACCACGATCGGCCGCGACAACCGCGTGTTCCAGTTCTCCTCGCTGGGCGCGGCGCCGCAGGATAAGAAGTGGGCCGGCGAGCCTACCCGCCTGGAGATCGGCGACCGCAACACCATCCGTGAATTCTGCACCTTCAACCTCGGCACCGCGCAGGACGCCGGCGTCACCCGCCTGGGCGACGACAACTGGATGTCGGCCTACACCCACCTGGCGCACGACTGCCAGGTCGGCAGCAACACGATCTTCTCGAACAACGCCCAGCTGGCCGGCCACGTCCACGTGGGCGACTGGGCGATCCTGTCGGGCTACTGCGGCGTGCACCAGTTCTGCAAGATCGGCGCCCATGCCTTCATCGGCATGTACACCAGCCTGACCCAGGACGTGCCGCCCTTCGTGCTGGTGTCGGGCAATCCGGCCGAGGCCCACGGCGTCAACATCGAGGGCATGAAGCGGCGCGGCTTCACGCGCGAGCAGATCAACGCCGTGCGCGCCGCCTACAAGCAGATCTACCGCTCCAACCTGACGCTCGAGGAAGCCAAGGCCAAGCTGGAAGAAGAAGAGGGCGCGGCGGGCGAAGGGGCGCCGCAGGTGCGCGCGATGCGCGCCTTCCTCGACACGGCCAGCCGTGGCATCGTCCGCTGATTCGCAGCGCGCCGTGTCGCTGGCCCTGGTGGCAGGCGAAGTCTCGGGCGACCTGCTGGCCGCGCGCCTGATGGCGGGCCTCAGGCCGCGCCTGCCGGGCGTGGCCTTCCACGGCATCGGCGGGCCGCGCATGCTGGAGCAGGGACTCGTCTCCGACGTGCCGATGGATACCCTGACGGTGCGCGGCCTGTTGCCGGTGCTGCTGCGCTACCGCGAACTGAAGGGCATCCAGAACCGCCTGCGCGACCGCCTGCTGGCCGAGCGGCCGGCGGCCTTCATCGGCGCCGACTATCCGGGCTTCAACCTCGGCCTGGAAGAGCAGCTGCGCGCCGGCGGGATTCCGACCGTGCACTTCGTCGGGCCGCAGATCTGGGCCTGGCGCGGCGGGCGCATCAAGAAGATCCAGCGCGCCGTCTCGCACATGCTGGTGATCTTCCCCTTCGAGGAAGAGCTCTACCGGCAGGCCGGGGTGCCGGTGACCTACATCGGCCACCCGCTGGCCGAGACCATTCCCATGCAGCCCGACGTGGCCGGCGCGCGCCGCCGCCTGGGCCTGGCGGACGATGCGAAGGTCGTCACGGTGATGCCGGGCAGCCGCATGTCGGAGATCAAGTACCTGACCGAGCCCTACCTGCGCACCGTGAAGCTGCTGGCGGCGCGCGACCCTTCGCTGCGCTTCGTCGCGCCGATGGCGGGCGCGCGCCAGAAAGCGTATTTCACGCAGATCGCCGCGAAGGCCGGGCTGCAGGACGCGCCCTTGCGGCTGGTCGACGGCCAGTCGCATGACTGCATCGCCGCCGCCGACGCGGTGCTGGCGGCGTCCGGCACGGCGACGCTGGAAGTGGCGCTGTTCAAGAAGCCGATGGTGATCGCCTACAAGGTGCTGCAGGCGGAGTGGCTGCTGATCCGGAACATGGGCTATCTACCCTGGATCGGCCTGCCGAACATCCTGGCGCGCGAGGCCGTGGTGCCGGAATTCCTGCAGCACGCGGCCACGCCCGAGGCGCTGGCCGGGGCCCTGTGGTTCCAGCTGAACGACGAGAATAACCGCAAGCGCCTGCAGCAGCGCTTCACGGACATGCATCACAGCCTGCTGCGCGACAGCGCGCAAAAAAGCGCGGACGCCGTGCTGCAGGTGATTGGACAATGAGATGAGAAAGAAGAAGTTCGATTTCTACCCAGGCCTGGCGTCGAAGAACCGGCCGTTCACGCTGGAGGACATCGTCTGCGGCGTCGACGAAGCCGGCCGCGGACCGCTGGCCGGGCCGGTGTATGCCGCCGCCGTGATCCTCGACCCGGCGCGCCCGATCGAGGGCCTGCGCGACTCCAAGAAGCTGAGCGAGGCCAAGCGCGACCAACTGGCCCCGATCATCAAGGAGCAGGCGCTCGCCTGGGCCATCGCCGAGTGCTCGCACGAGGAAATCGATACCCTCAACATCCTGCAGGCGACCATGCTGGCGATGCGGCGCGCGGTGGAAGCCCTGGCGACGATGCCGACCATCGCCCTCATCGACGGCAACCGCTGCCCGCAGATGACGGTCCGCGCCCACGCCGTGGTGGAGGGAGACGACAAGGTGCACGCCATCTCGGCCGCCTCGATCCTGGCCAAGACCGCGCGCGACGCCGCGCTGGTGGCGCTGCACGCGGCCTATCCGCAATACGCCTTCGACCAGCACAAGGGCTATTCGACCGCGCTGCACCTGGCGCGCCTGCGCGAGCACGGCCCGTGCCCGGTGCACCGGCGCAGCTTCGCGCCGGTGCGCGCGCTGCTCACCGGGCCCGCCCCCCAGTCCGACCTGTTCGCGGAGCAGCCGGCATGAAGACCATCAGCTCGCGCGACAATCCCTTCTACAAGGAACTCAAGCACCTGGCCGGCAGCGCCCAGGCGCTGCGCAAGGCCGGGCGCTCGCTGCTGGACGGCGTGCACCTGTGCCAGACCTGGCTCGACCTGGCCGGCCTGCCGCTGCACTGCGTGGTGTCCGAAGGCGCGCTGCACAATCCCGAAGTGGCCGCCATCGTCGGGCGCGTGGAAGCCGCGCGCGGCCAGGCTACCGCGCTGCCGGACGCGCTGTTCGGTGCCCTGAGCCAGGTCGAGCACGGCGTGCACCTGCTGTTCCTGGTCGAGACCCCGCGCCCCGCCACGGCGCCCGCGCTGACCCAATCGGCGGTGCTGCTGGACGGCGTGCAGGACCCGGGCAACGCCGGCTCGATCCTGCGCAGCGCCGCCGCCGCCGGCATCAAGCAGGTGTACTGCAGCGCCGGCACGGCCTCGATCTGGTCGCCCAAGGTGCTGCGCGCGGCCATGGGCGCCCACTTCGTGCTGGAGATCTTCGAGCACGCCGACCTGGAAGCGCTGGTGCGCGCGGCCGAGGTGCCGGTGCTGGCCACCAGCGGCTACGCGGCCGAGCGCATCTACGACGTCGACCTGCGCGCGCCGGTGGCCTGGGTGCTGGGCCACGAAGGGCAGGGCGTGTCCGGGACGCTGCTGGCGCTGGCCACCCGCCGCGTCGCCATTCCCCACGCCGGCAAGGTGGAGTCGCTGAACGTGGCCGCCTGCGCTGCGGTGTGCTTCTTCGAGCAGCTGCGCCAGCAACAGGCGACCCGAGGGGCATAGACGGCGACTGCTTCCCGGGTTACTCTTCGCTCTGGAATTTTGGAGTCATGATGGATAACGCCCAGGTGCAGCATTTACATTTTCTCGTGGCCGAGGCCGAGCCGGTCCAGCGCCGCGCGCTGATCGAGGCGCTCGGCCACGCCGGCGCCACCCGCGTCACCGACGTGCCGGACGGCCCGACGGCGCTGCGCACCCTGCAGGGCGGCTTCACG